>Ga0307373_10000581_pt1 | contig 70438 bp, 43 predicted proteins | sample OX2MG_FD_202534 | JGI IMG/M metagenome (GOLD analysis project Ga0307373, IMG submission 202534) | Soil microbial communities from Risofladan, Vaasa, Finland - OX-2 | ecosystem: Environmental > Terrestrial > Soil > Coastal area > Acid sulfate soil | place: Finland: Risofladan, Vaasa | collected... | reverse complement strand
AACGTAAACTTGTTTTCATTGGACCAGTCCTCTCGTTGCGGCACTGCCTGAGAAAAAGGATTACCCCCTGATTTCAAAGGTAATCCGCGCCAGACGCGGGCGACTGGTCCAACCATTTTGTCTACAATATCAACCGCGCGAACCCGTTCTTCCGCGCTGCCTCGCTGCGGCGAAGTGGCGCCGCGATAGGGAATATCGGCTCGTCCAGGGTAACCCTGACGTTCGAGTCGGCCACTAGCCCCTCGGGGCCGGCGGCGATATTGCGCCATCGGCCGCATGGCTGGGAAGTTTGCGGTGCGTTGCCGCCGGATCGGCCCGGTTCGGTCGAAAGATCAAACGGTTAATAATATTAAGTTACAAGGAAACGGCGACGACATCCCTCGGCGGGCTGCGTTGGACTTGTGTTGAAACGACTCTGGCGAGCGGCTAACCTTGAAACTGGGGATCGCCGGGCCGGTCTTGGACGACGCTTTCGCCGTCCGAATTCCGCAAGCTCGCAACAGCCAGGACTCGCCGTCGGCGTCCTATCGCCTTTTGATCTTGCGTCCAAGTCGGCTGGACTCAAGGTTTTCACTTCGGGGACTAATGAATAGGCGGTCATGGAATTAGGCGAACTGCTCACCAAACGCGGCCTGCTCGACGAGCGCCAACTGGAATTGGTCCGGCAGTCCAAAAGCGACGGACGCCGGCTCGATCAGGTGGCGATCGAAATGGGCCTCGTCAGTGAAGAAGCCGCCTTGTCCGCTATTGGCGCAGAAATCGGCTTGGAGTTCATCGATCTGGCTTCCACCGACGTCGACCTTTCGCTGCTCAAGGATTTCTCGACGCGGTTGATCCACCGCCAGGCGATTTTTCCGATCCAGCGGCACAATGGCTCGCTGCGCGTCGCCACCAGCGATCCGTTCGACCTGTACCCGCTGGACGAACTGAGCGCCGCGACCGGGCTGTCGATCGAACCGGTGTTGGCCAGCCGCACCGAGATCGCCAAGCTGATCAAGACGCACCTGGGCGTCGGCAGCGAGACGATCGACGGCTTGATGGCCAAAAAAGCCGAAAGCCCGATCGAGCTGCTCGAAGAGATCGAGACCGACGGCTCGGAACTTTCCGAAATGGCCCAAGAGGCCTCGGTCGTGCGGCTGGTCAACGAGATTCTGCTCGAAGCCATCGAATCGCGAGCCAGCGACGTGCATCTCGAGTCGCAAGCCCACGGGCTGCGCGTCCGCTACCGCATCGACGGCATGCTGCACGCCCAGCCCACGCCGCCCGAAATCAGCCAGTTCCAACTGGCGATCATCAGCCGCTTGAAGATCATGGCCCGGCTGAATATCGCCGAGAAGCGCCTGCCGCAAGACGGCCGCATCAAGCTCAAGGTCGCGGGCCGCGAGGTCGACGTGCGCGTCTCGGTGATCCCGATGATCCACGGCGAAGGCATCGTGATGCGTTTGCTCGACAAGAGCGGCATGGAATTCTCGCTGCGCAAGCTGGGCATGGACGCGGAGCTGTACCAGACGTTTCAAGAGTTGATCCGCCTGCCGCACGGCATCATTCTGGTCACCGGGCCGACCGGCTCGGGCAAGACGACCACGCTGTACAGCGCGCTGTTGGAAATCAAAGACAGCCAGACGAAGATCATCACCACCGAAGACCCGGTCGAGTACCAGCTCGATGGCATCAACCAGATTCAGGTACACGCCAAGGTCGGCCTGACGTTCGCCGCTTCGCTGCGCAGCATTTTGCGGCACGACCCCGACATCGTGCTGGTCGGCGAAATCCGCGACTTGGAAACGGCTGAAAACGCGATCCAAGCCTCGCTCACCGGCCACCTCGTGTTCAGCACCTTGCACACGAACGACGCCGCCGGCGCCTACACGCGTATGATCGACATGGGCGTCGAGCCGTTCTTGGTGGCCAGCACCGTCGAAGCGGTAATGGCCCAACGTCTGGTGCGGACGCTGTGCAAAGAGTGCCGGCGCCTCTACGAGCCAAAGCACGAAGACCTGCCCGCGGACTTCCCGTTCGACGAATGGCGGGCCTCGGGCGAGCCCTTGTATTTGCCGGCCGGTTGCCGGGCGTGCCGGCAATTGGGCTATCGGGGCCGGATGGGCATCTACGAGTTGCTAGTCACCACCGAATCGGTGCGGCAGTTGGCCCACGAGCGGGCCAGTTCCTGGAAGCTGAAGCAGGCGGCCATGACCGACGGCATGCGCACGCTGCGCATGGATGGCTGGACCAAAGTGCTCGCCGGGCGTACGACGGTGGAAGAAGTCATGCGCGTGACCAAAAGCGACCGGATCGGCTAGACTTAAGCGGGAGAAACGCGTCCGATGCCCGATTTCGCCTATGTCGCCCGCGATGCAGCCGGCCAGCGCATCACCGGTAAGCTGAATGCCGCCAGCGAGCGCGAAGCGCTCGGCGCGCTGGCCAAGAAGGCGCTGTTTCCGCTTTCCGTGCAAGCCGAGCGCACGGCCGCGCAAAGCTGGCGCGGCCGGCGCGTCAGCCCGCAGTTGATGGCTACCACCTATGGGCAGCTTGGCGACTTGCTCGGCAGCGGCGTGCCGCTGTTGCGCTCGCTCGAGGTTTTACAGCGGCAAAGCTCGCACGCCGGCCTGTCCGAAGTGCTGGGCAAGATCAAGGCCGAGGTGGAAGAAGGCAGCTCGCTTTCCGACGCCATGCTGCGCTTCCCTCGCGTGTTCAGCGAAATGGCGATCAATATGGTCCGCGCCGGCGGCGAAGGCGGCTTTTTGGAAGACGCCTTGCACCGCGTCTCCGAGTTCACCGAAAAGCAGGAAGACCTGAAAGGCCGCACGATGGGCGCCTTGGCCTATCCTCTGGTGCTGGCGGTCATCGGCACTTCGGTGGTGACGGTGTTGGTGGTGTTCTTCGTGCCCAAGTTCGCCGAGCTGTTCACCCAGCTTCGCGAAAAGGGCGAGCTGCCGGCCGTGACCGACTGGCTGCTGGCCACCAGCGACTTCCTCAGGCATTGGGGCTGGCTGCTGCTCGGCGCGCTGGCCGGCTTGGGGATGTTCGCCCGCACGAAGCTGGCCACCGAAGAAGGCCGCCTGTGGCGCGACAAGTGGAAGGTGCGCATTCCGGGCGCGGGACGCATTCTGCTGAACCTGGCGGTGGCCCGCTTTTGCCGGGTGCTGGGCACGTTGCTGCACAACGGCGTGCCGATCCTCAAGTCGTTGGAGATCAGCAGCGAGGCGACCGGCAACCGCGTGCTGGCCCAGGCCGTGCAGGACGCCGCCAAGAACATTTCGGCCGGCGAAACCTTGGCGGCGCCCTTGTCCGCCTGCGGCCATTTCCCGCCGACCATCGTGGAAATGATCGGCGTGGCCGAGGAATCGAACACCTTGGAAAGCGTGCTGATCAACATCGCCGACGGCCTGGAGCGCCGCACCTGGCGCCAGCTCGACCTGTTCGTGAGACTGCTGGAACCGTTGCTGCTGCTGGTGCTGGCCGCCGCCGTGTTGGTGGTGGTCATCGCCTTGCTGCTGCCGGTCATTAAGATGAGTACGACGATTTAAGCGTTTAACCGTAGGTCAGGCTTTCCAGCCTGACGGGCGTCTGGGAAAAATCCTGTCAGGCAGGAAAGCCTGACCTACGTCTCGCAATACGATCCGTGCAAGGAGAAACACGCCATGTTACGTCGCCGTCGACGCCGCGAGGCATTCACGCTGATCGAAGTGTTGTTGGTGCTGGTGATCCTGGTGATTCTCGGCTCGCTGGCCGGCGTCTCGATCCGCAGCGCTCAGAAGAAAGGGCTCGTCAACGCGGCCAAAGCCCAGGTCCGAGGCTTCAAAACGCCGATGGACATGTACCAGTTGGACGTCGGCAGCTATCCTTCGAGTTCCACAGGTTTGGAAGCGCTGCGCAGCGCTCCGGGCGACGTCCAGGACTCGAAGTGGCAGGGGCCGTATCTCGAATCCGCCGTGCCCGTCGATCCGTGGGGGCGCGCATATCAGTTCGCGAACCCCGGCAAGCACAATGCCGACGGCTACGACGTTTGGTCGCTGGGGCCCGATGGCGCGGATGGCACCGATGACGATATCGGCAATTGGGATTAAGCAGCGACGGCGACGCCGGCTGCGCCGCGCCTTCACGCTGCTCGAGCTGTTGCTCGTGCTGGCGCTGTTGGCGATTTTGGCGGCGATCTCCTGGCCGTCGCTGTATCGTTCGCTCGACACTCAGCGACTGAAGGGCGCCGCCGACCTGGTGCGCACGAATCTGCTCCGCGCACGCACCAAGGCCATCACGTCGGGCGAGATCGTGTCGTTCAAATATCAGCTCGACGGCGGGCAGTTCCGCGTCGAGCAGCAATCGAACGACAACGCCATCCTGGCCAGCGGAGGCATGGCGACCGGCGGGATGACGGGCGGCGCCGCCGGCCAAGGCGGCGCATCGAGCCAAACGAGCGCGGCGGGCGCAACACCCGTCGACCCCTTGCCGCCCGTCGAAGACAAGCTGCCCGATGGCGTGACGTTCAAGCCCGGCGAAGTCGGAACCGATTCGCGAATGGGATATGTCTCGATCAACGACCGCTTCACTTCGATCAACGACGCGTCCTGGTCGCAGCCGATCTTGTTCTTTCCCGACGGCACGGCGACTTGGGCCAAGATTCGCGTCTTGGGCGAGCGCGGCCGCTCGATCGAAATCGAGGTGCGCAGCTTGACCGGCGGCGTCACGGTCGGCGAAATCATCCGCGGCGCGGAGGCGGCGCCATGAACGCAAGCACGTTACAGCGCGAGCCCGGCAATCTGCGTGAGAGCCGCCGGCGCCGCGAGCATCGAGCGTTTTCGTTGCTCGAACTGATCCTGGCCTTGAGCATCCTGATCGGTGCGTTGGCGGTGATCGGCGAGTTGATGCGCAGCGGTTTGCGGAATGCGCAGATGGCCCGCGACCTGTCGCAAGCCCAGTTGCTTTGCGAAACGAAGCTCGCCGAAATCCAAGCCGGGGCGGCTGCGGCCGAACCGGCGAGCCAGACGCCCGTGCCCAATCATCCCGGCTGGCTGGTTTCGGTCGAACGCGAAACGACCAGCTCGCAAAACGCCTCCTCGTCGTCGACCGGGCAAAGCGGGACGAGCTCGCAAGGCTTCTCGGGCACGGTGAGCTTGTACAAGATTCGCGTGACCGTCGAGCAGGATCCGCAGCAGCAGCGCAACCCGGTGAAGTTTTCGCTTTCGCAATGGATGATCGACCCTTCCGTGTCGGCCGTGCAACTGCAGCCGCTGATCGATCCGGGCATTGCGGCCAGCGCGTCGCAAAGCGGCAGTTCTCAATCCGGCGGCACAGGGCAATAACATGCAACGCAACCGCTCCCCGCGCACGGCATTTACGCTTTTGGAAGTGATCCTGGCGTTGGGCTTGTCGGCGCTCTTGATCGGCGTGTTGGCGATGGCGATTCAGACCAGTATGAAGGCCACTCACAGCGGGCGCACTGACGTCGCGCAAGCGCAATTGGCGCGCGCCGCGTTGGAGCGGATCGGCGCCGATCTACGGTCTGCGGTGTGGTACGAACCGGTCGATCCGTTCTCGATGGTCGCACCGCCCTCGGTTTCCTCGCTCGCCAGCACGTCATCGGGCGGCTCGGGCGGTTCCAGCGGTTCGGTCGGCTCCGGCGGCACGAGCGGTTCCAGCGGTACGAGCGGTTCCAGCGGTACGAGCGGTTCCGGCGGTACGAGCGGCGGCGCTAGCGGCTCGGGCGGCGGTTCTTCCTCGGGCAGCTCCGGCAGTCGCTCCTCGGGCAGTTCCGGAGGAGGAGGAGGAGGCTCATCAGGCGGCCTGGGTTCTTCGGGCGGAGGCGGATCAGCCAGCAGTTCCAGCGGCAGTTCGACGACCACCACGACGCCCATGCCGTTGCCGATGTTCGTGGGCGGGCAAAACTGGCTGCAAGTCGATATCAGCCATCTGCCGCGCCCCGACCAATACGCCTTCATGCAGTACTCGTCGAGCAATATGTCGGGCGGGAATTTGTCGGCGAGTAATTCTTCGGGAAGCAATGCCGCGGCGAACTCGATGGCCATGCGGGATCGCATCAGCGAGATCAAGACGGTCTTCTATTTTCTGGCCGGCGGCGCCGGCCAGGCGCTGCCGCCGGGGCTTTCGTCGAGCATGGCCGGCGGCAACCAGCAGGGCTTGATGCGTCGCGAAGCCGATCGGGTCGTTACGGCCTGGGCCAGTTACGGCGGCGGCTCGTCGGGCCTTGGACCGGCGGTCGAGGCATTGGCGCCGGAAATCGCCACGCTCAAGTTTCAATATTTCAACGGTTCCGCCTGGACCACCACTTGGGACTCGAGGGTCAATTACTCTTTGCCGCGGGCGGTGGAAATCACTCTCACGCTCGTCGCCGAGCCTGCCGAACGCGCGTCGGCGAAGCGGCCCGCCGGGCAAGCCCCGCCCAAAGAATACGTGCTGCGCGTGCCGATCCCCGCCTGGCGGCCGCCGAACTTGCAAGTTTTGAACTCGATGGCCATTCAGGCCGAAAACAACGCCGCCTCCGGCTCGTCTTCTTCTTCGTCCACGTCGACCGGGGCCGCCGGCATGGGGAGCTACTAATGCATCGCTCGCACGTTCGCCGACACCGGCGCCCTCCGCACGGCATGGTGTTGATCGTAGTGCTGGTCGCCATCGTCATGCTCAGCCTGGCCGGGTATACGTTCGCCCAACTGATGTTCGCCGAGCGCGAAGCCGCCTGGGCTCACGGCCAGGGGATGCAGGCCCAGGCGCTGGCGCACTCGGGCGTCGCCTGGATGCAGCAACAATCGCTGCAGTCGTCCGCCTCGCTGGCCCAGCAAGGCGGCTGGTACAACAATCCCAGCTTGTTTCGCGGAGTGCTGGTGACCCATAGCGAACTCGATCCGATTCCCGGCCGCTTCACCGTGCTTTCGCCCCAGATGCAGATGGGCTCGGTCGTGGGCATGCGTTACGGACTGGAAGACGAGTCTTCGCGGCTGAATCTCAATACCTTGTTGCTGCTCGACCAGCAGAAATCCGGCCAAGGCGCCCAAGCGCTGATGATGCTGCCCGGCCTGACCGCCGACGTCGCCGACGCCATCCTGGATTGGATCGATGCCGACGATACGACGCGCACCAACGGCGCCGAGCGCGAATATTACAACGGGCTGAGCCCCGGCTATTCGCCCAAAAACGGCCCGTTGGAGTCGGTCGAAGAATTGCTGCTGGTGCGCGGCGTGACGCCGCAAATGTTGTTCGGCATGGATTACGATCGAAACGGACTGATCGACGCGCGCGAAGCTACCAACGGCTTGCCGCAAGGGGGGCAGTCGGGCAGCGGTACGTTGGGCGGGTCGTCATCCAGCGGCAGCGGTTCGTCGTCGAGCGGCGGCTCATCCAACGGCAGCGGTTCGTCGAGCGGCGGCTCGTCGTCGAATTCGTCGACCGTCAGCAACCCGTTCGCCACCAGCAACATTCAAGGCTGGGCCCAGTACCTGACCATCTACAGCATGGAATCGAACCTGCGGCCCAACGGCCAGTTGAAGATCAACTTGAACTCCAGCGATCTCTCGCAGCTTCAACAAGATCTTTCGATGGCTCTCGACCCCGATACGGCGACCTACATTGTCGCCTATCGCCAGGGCAGCGTGACGGGCGTCAATCCCAACCAGCCGACGCCGCCCAACAGCCAGGCGGCGCAGTCGGTCAGCGGCCGTCAGCTCGATTTGACGAAGCCCGCCGCCAACCAACTCGCCTCGCCCTTGGACCTGGTCGGCGCCTCGGTGCAGGTCGCGTTCCAAGGCAGCTCGCAGCAGGTCACGATCGCCTCGCCGTTCAACCCCTCTCCTTCGGCGATGGGCAGTTACCTGCCCAAACTGCTCGAAAGTACGACGATCGTGCCTTCGCCGACCGTGCCGGGCCGGATCAATATCAACCAGGCCTCGCCGACCGTGCTGATGACGATCCCGAACATGACGGCCCAGGTCGTCGACCAGATCCTCAACAGCCGCCCGATCGACCCCAGCCAGCTCAATACCGACCGCCAGTTCCCGACGTGGCCCTACGCCGAAGGACTGATCGACCTGAACACGATGAAGCAAATCATGCCGTTTATCACGTCGTCGGGCCGGGTTTTCCGGGCCCAGGTGGTCGGACATTTCGACCGCCCGGGGCCGGCCAGCCGGATCGAAGCCGTAGTCGACGCTACCAGTCCGATCCCCCGGCTATTATTCTGGAGAGATCTGAGTCACTTGGGCCGCGGGTTCGCCCCGGCAATGCTGGGAGTCGCAAGTACGAAATAAGGAGAAGAGAGCAGCGAGCGGAAAGGCGAATCGAACGAACGCGGCCGATCGCTAGTGCCTTTTCAAAGCCATTTTGACAGTCGGGTGGCTGGCGGCTGAGCCTAGGCGAAGCCCCAGTTTGCTCTCGTATCGCTTCGCTCTGCCGCCAGCCACCCTCGCCTATCAACTCAGACTTGAAGACTCGCTAATTTACTCCTGCTTCGTTCTCCGCTTTCACCGCTCCGATTCCGAACTTCTTACTCGCGGTTCCCCACTCACTACTCCCAACTCCCGGCTCGTTACTCATGGCACGCTTGCTCGCACTCGAATGGGATCAGCACGAAGCCCGCGTGGTCGTGGCCTCGGCGCGCGGGGAGTCGATTTCGATCGAAGAGGCGTTCGCCGTGCCTCTGCCGCCGCGAGGCGAGGAGGAGACGGGCGACGCAGATCGCGACGTCGTTCGCGGCAGTGCGATCGGCGCGGCGCTGGCGGCGCGGCGTTTGGGCCGCGTGCAATGCCTGGCCGCGGTGGGTCGCGCCAACATCGAGTTGAAACAACTTACGCTGCCGCCGTCGCCCGACGACGAATTGCCGGACCTGGTGCGATTCCAGGCGCTGCGAGACTTCCATACGCTCGACGAAGATTGGCCGCTGGACTTCATTCCTTTGACGCGCGACCCCGCTCAGCCCCGCCAGGTGCTGGCTGCGGCGATCTCGCCGGAACTGGTCGAGCAAATTCGCGAGACGACGCGCAAGGCGGGCCTCGAGCCCGAGCGCTTGGTGCTGCGGCCGTGCGCAGCGGCTTCGTTGCTGCGGCGCGCCGAGATTCGCGATCCCGAGCACGTTCGGCTGCTGGTCGACCTGCTGGCGGGCGAGGCCGATTTAACGGTCTTGGTGGACGGTCAGGTCGTGTTTCTCCGCACGGCGCGGCTGCCGCGCGATCCGCTTTCGGCCGACGGCCCTCCTCCGCTGTTGAATGAAATTCGCCGCACGATCGCCGCGGCGCGGCATCAGTTGGGCGGCCGCATGGTCGAATCGCTGCACCTGTGCGGTAGCGGCGCCGACCACGCGGCCCTGGCCGAACAGATCGAACGCGAAATCGAATTGCCCTGCCGGCTGTTCGATCCGTTCGCCGGCTTGAGCCTGAGCCAAGAACTGACGCTTTCGCCGCCCGCTCGCGCCGGCCGCTTCGCGCCGTTGGTCGGCATGCTGTTCGACGAGGCGCAGCACGCCGCCCCGGCCATCGATTTCCTCAATCCGCGGCGCCGGCCGGCGCCTCCCGACCAGCGCCGCAAGCTGGCCTTGGCCGGGGCCGTCGCGGCCGTCGTGCTGCTTGTCGCCGGCGGCTGGCTGTGGTCGGAATTGAGCCGCCGCGACGAGCAAATCGCCCAGCTCGCCCAGCAATCGAAAGAGGCCGACAAGCTGGTCGCCCGATACAAAGAGTTCGAGCTGGCGGCCAAGGAAATCGACGCCTGGGGGGCGGGCGATATTGATTGGCTCGACGAATTGCGCGAGCTTTCGGGCGATTTTCCGCGGGCCCGAGAGGTCTTGATCACGCAGTTGCGGATGGGCCCTCGGAGCGCCGGCGCCCAAGATGCCGGCGGCGAAATCGCCTTGGAAGGCTACTTGCGCGAGGCCGCCAACGCCGATGAGTTCGAGGCCAGTCTCCGCGACGAGTCGCACCGCGTCGAAGGTCGGAACCTGTTGCAAGATTCATCGAAACCCGGCTACGGTTGGCGTTTTACCCTGGCGCTGGTCGTTACGCCGCAAGACGCCGAAACGTACCGCAAACACGACGCCGCACGGCCTCCGCGGCCGGCCGAACCCGAGCAGACGGCAGAGGAAGGCTTCGGCGGTCCGTTTGGCGGGCGCGGTTTCGGCACGCAAGGCCGCGGCGGTAGACGGGGCGGCGGCTTCGGCGGCGGTGGATTTGGCGGCGGTGGCTTCCGCGGCCGAGGCATGGGTTCCGCTCCGGGCGAGGGAGGCCCCGACGACCAAGGCGGCAACCGCCGCGGCGACTTCCGCCGCAGAGGCGGCGATCGAGGGCCGCCCGAGGGCCAACCCGACGACAACCCCCAGCCGCAAAGCCCATCGACCGAGGGCGCCGACAAGAGTTCGAACGAAAAGAATTCGAGCGAGTCGGGCGGCGCGCAAGGCAAGCAGGAGGGCCCGCAAGGGTAATCCGCGTGCAACAGCGAGAACGTTTGCTGCTGAAGATTACTTCCGTCGTGGCCTTGATCGCCGCGGCCCAGTTCGGCTTGATGTTCGTACAAGGCGCGTTCGAAGAGCGGCAAACCCGCGTGGACGCGCTCGAGCAGGAATTGGCCGACAAAGACGCGATCATCGCTCGCGGCAAGCGCGCCCAGCGGCGGCTGAAAGAGTGGGAGCGCCGCTCTCTGCCCGCCGATCTCGACCAGGCTCGCTCGCTGTATCAGAATTGGCTGGCCAATGCCGTCGAAAGGCTCCGTTTCGACAAGGCCGAGGTGACGTCGGGGCCGGCGATGCCGCGGCTGAATTTCTACAATCGGCTGCCGTTCACGGTCCGCGGCACGGGCAGCCTCGATCAAGTCGCCAGCTTGCTCTACGAGTTCTACAAGGCGGACCATCTGCACCAAATCCAGCGGTTGCAACTAACGCCCGTCAGCACGGGCTTCGGTCGGCCCAGTCCCTTCGCGACCGTCGGCGCGGGATTCGACCCGCGCGGTCCTTTGCAGTTCGATCTATCGTTGACGATCGAAGCCCTGGTGCTGCCCGGCGCCGATCGGCGCGATCAGCTCAACGATGCCGTCAGCGAGCGGCTGGCTTGGAAGGAACTGGACGAATATCGGATCCCGATCACTCAGCGCAACCTGTTCGCCCCCTACGCCGAACGGATCGACGAGGCGCGAGACGCGTACTTCACCGGGATCACTCGGGCCGAGGGTCGATTGCAAGCCTGGCTCAGCCTGCGCAGTTCGGGAAGGACGCTGAAGCTCAACGAGGGCGACAAGCTCGACGTCGGCAGCCTGCACGGCACGGTGGCCCGCATCCGCGAGCAGGCGATCGAAATCGAGTCGGACGGCAAGCGGCGCCGGGTCTCGCTGGGCAAGAGCCTGGCCGAAGGCCAAGAGCTGCCCGCTGGCTGATGGCGCCCTCAGCATCGCTTGGACAGGCAATGCGGCTTCAGCCTTGCTTGCCTAGTTTTCCCTGGCGCCTCGGGTTTGCAAAAAGCTGGGTCATCGGCGCTGAAATCAAACGGTTTTTCTGGAGATTTGCGTCGAGTTTGTCGATTATGCCCACCGAATGAGGCGGCGTGCAGGGAGAATCCCTGCTTTCCCAGGGGGGGAAACCTGGGTGACGGGCAAAAATCGTGAAATTCGAAGTCGCGGTTGGTCGCCGGCAAAGAGCGACGACATGGCTCGCCGGCGCTCTCGTGTCGTCGGCGTGCCTGTTCGTGTTTTCCCACGCCGCTGCTTGCGGCGAGGAAGAACAAGGCGAATTCAGGGCCTACGCCTTGCGTCGCGCTCAGGCCGACGCCGTCGAGCCTGTTTTACAGCAGGCGCTTTCGGCGCTGAACGAAGACGCTGAAGTGGCCGTCGACGCCCGCGGCAATCGCCTGTTGGTGCGAGGCTCTGCCGAAGCGCAACGGCTGGCTCAAGAGCTGATCCGTTCCTTGGATCGAGCGAACAAGGCTGCGCCGGCGGGCAAGCCGGTTTTGAGGACATACGCCTACGTCGGCCCCAACCCGCAAGCGATCGCCGCCGAGATTCAAGCCAAGTATGATCCCCATCGCGGCGTCCGCGTGGCGGCCGATGTTCGCACCGGCCAACTGCTGGTCGTTGCGCCGGCAGAGTTGCAGCCGGAAATCGCCAAACTGCTCGCTGCACAGAACAAGCGGGCTCAATCGTCGCCCAACGGGACCGAGGAAATCCGGGCGGCGGCCCCGCCGCGCACGCCGGTCGCCATGGCGGCGCCAACCGCCGTCCGTCTCTCGCACGCGGCGCCCCGCGAGATCGAGCAAAAACTGCGAGAGCTGTGGCAAGGCCGGCTGGCGCCCGTCGCCCAAACCGACCCGGACGCGGCGACCTTGGTCGTGCCCTTTGCCGGTCAGCTCGCCCTGGAGGTGCAAATCGACCGCCGCACGCGCGAGGTCGCGGTGCGCGGACCTGCGACCGCCGTCGCTTCCTGCCTGAAGCTGCTCGAAACGCTCGACCAAGGCGAAACGTCGCCCGAGCGCGAGTCGAAAATCGTACCGATTCACGCTGCGTCGGCAAGCTACGTCCAGCGGGCGCTGAGCGCCGTCGACGGGCGCGGCGGGCCGCGAGCCGCCGCGGTGGCCAAGGGATCGAGAGGCGCACTTCAATTGGCCGCGCGGATGTTCCAGTCTCGCGAGCAAGCGCCCGAGGCCGACCAGGCCGGGCAAAACGCTCCCGACGATCAAGCCGCCCCGCAACGAGCGGCTCCGCCGGCGATGGCGGACGCCGACGAAGCCGAACCCGCTGACGACGAGGACGGCGCGCTGGTCGGCCCGGTCGAGATCGAACAGCTTCCCGGGTTGGACGCGATCATCGTGCGGGGCAGCCATCGCGACGTGGAGCGAGTGATGCAAATCATCGAAGATATCGAGCGGTTGAGCGCCGAAGCGGAGCCGACCATCGAGATTTATTACCTGAAGAACGTCGCCAGCACGGCCATGGCCGAGATCATCGGGCCGATGTACGGCACGCACTTCGCGCCGCACCAGGGCGCCGTGTCGATCACGGCGCTGGTCAAGCCCAACGCCTTGCTGTTGATCGGGCGAGAGGGGAGCATCAAGAGCGCCTTGGATCTGATCTCGCGGCTCGATTTGCCAGGCGACCCGGCGAACCAATTCCGGGTCTTTCGCCTGAAACATGCGACGGCCTCCGTGGCCAGCGGCATGGTGACGCAGTTCTTCGCCAATCGCGCGGGGTTGGCCGGGTCCGCGACCGTGACCCCCGACGCGCGCTCGAATTCGCTGATTATCCAAGCCAGCCCGCGCGATCTGGTTGAAATCTCGCAGTTGATCCGGCGGATCGACACGCCGACCAGCGCGGCCGTGAATGAAATGCGCATCTTCCCCTTGCGGAATTCGCTGGCCGAAGAGCTGGCGCCGATTCTGCAAGCTGCGGTGGCGGGCGAGAGCGGTCCGCAGGGAGGAGCGGCGCGGGCGGCGCCAACGACGCAAGGACCGGGCGGGCAGGGCGGCGGACGCGGGCAGCCGCCGCCGGGCGCCCCCGTGCCGGCGAGCGCGCCGACGACGGCCCCCGGCGAAGGCGCCGCCGCGACGACTCGGCAGGCCAAATCGTTGATGCTCCGTCTGATGACCATCGACGACGAAGGCCAACGACAAATCAGCTCGGGCATTCTCAGCGACGTGCGGATCACGGCGAATCCGCGTTCCAACTCGCTGATCGTCTCGGCCCCGGCCGAAAACATGGAATTGCTGGCCGCCTTGATTTACGAGCTCGACCGGGGCGGCATGCAGGCGCCGGCGCAAATCAAGGTGTTTACGATCGTCAACGGCGACGCCACGGCCATGACCGACTTGTTGGAAGAGCTCTTCGGCCAGGCGGTCGCGACCGGCGGCGGAGGGGGCGGCGGCCAAGGCCGAGGCGGGTTCGGCGGCCCAGCGCAACAAGGCATGGCGCCCAGCAACGAGGAAGGCCCGCCCTTGCCGCTGCACTTCTCGGTCGATTCGCGGACCAACAGCATCATCGTCGCCGGCTCGGCCGCCGACCTGGCGGTGGTCGAGGCGATCTTGTTGCGCCTGGACGAGAGCAAGACGCGCCAGCGCCAGAGCACCGTCTACCGCCTGCGGAACTCGCCGGCCATCGACGTGGCGCTGGCGATCAACGAATTCTTGCGCACCGAGCGGCAGTTCCAACAGACGACGCCGGGGTTGCTCAGCCCGTTCGAGCAAATCGAACGCGAAGTGGTCGTGGTGCCGGAAATCGTCAGCAACAGCCTGATCGTCAGCGCCACGCCGCGGTTCTACGACGAGGTCGAGCGGATCGTCAAAGAACTCGACACGCGCCCGCCGATGGTCATGATCCAGGTGTTGATCGCCCAGGTCTCGCTGCAAGGCACCGACGAATTCGGCATCGAGGTGGGCTTGCAGAATTCGGTGCTCTTCGACCGCAGCCTGTTGGGCAGCCTGGCGACGATCACCCAATCGACGCAACAAGCGGTGCCCGGCGGCGGGACGATCACCGCCACCAATACGCCCGTCGTCGCCGCCACGCTCACGCCCGGCTACGATTTCAACAACTCCGGCCTGTCGGCCACCGGCGCGCCGGCCGGCATTACTCTGCCCAACAGCGGCGCCACCAGCTCGCTGGCCACGGCGAGCCAGGTCGGCGCGCAAGGCTTGTCGAATTTCGGCCTGGGACGGATCAACAACGAACTGGGCTACGGCGGTCTGGTGCTCTCGGCTTCCAGCGACGCGATCAACGTGCTGCTGCGGGCCTTGCGCGAACGACGCCGGCTGGAAGTGCTCAGCCGCCCGCAGGTGATGACGCTCGACAATCAACCGGCCTATATCCAAGTCGGCCAGGCGGTGCCGCTGTTGAGCAGTTCGTCGGTGGGGCTGGCGGGCACGATCGCCGGCGTCAATTACCGCAACGTCGGCCTGATCGTGGCGGTCACGCCGCGGATCAGTCCCGACGGCATGGTGGTCATGGAAATCGACGCCGAAAAATCCCAGATCGGTCCGGCCAGCGAAGGCATCCAGGTCGGCGTTACGCAAAACGGCGCCCCCATCCGCCAACCGCGGATCGACATCACCCAGGCGCAAACGACGATCAGCGCCATGGATGGTCAAACGGTGGTCTTCGGCGGCATGCTCGCATCGAGCAATCAATTGATTCAACGCCGGGTGCCGGGGTTGTCGCAAATTCCGCTCCTGGGCCGCTTGTTCCGCTACGATTTCACGCAGACCGCGCGCAACGAATTGCTGATCGTCATGACCCCGCGCATCGTCCGCAGCGCCATGGACGCCGATGACGTCAAGCAGCTCGAAGCCACGCGGATGAGTTGGTGCCTGGCCGATATTCAAAAAATCCACGGCGACGCGGGCTTGCGCGGTCGCGGCGACGTTTGGACCGACGATGAAACGATCACGATTTATCCCGACGACGATCCGGCCGGCGTGAAGCCTCAAGGGGGCGAGCTCGTTCCTGCTCCGCAACCCAACGCCCCGGCGATGCCGCCGGGCGACTCGGCGCGCCGCGCCGCGTCTGACGGCGCTCGCCGCATGGCCGCCGTGCCTGCCGATCGCCAGGAGCGTCAGCCGGCCGTGCAGTCGGTTGCCCCGCGGCCCGCCGAGCGCGCCCCGGCCGGCGAACTGCGTTTGCGCCCGGCCGCTCAGCATGCGCCGCCCCCTGGCATGCGAAACCAGGTCGTTCCCGCCGATTACCGGGCGACGCCGCCGCAAGCGTACGGTCCGCGAAACGCTCCGCCCCAAGGTTATGTGGAACGCGTCATCTACGATGCGCCGACCGATCGGCAGCGCTACCGTCGTTGAAACCAAGTCCAGAAGTTATTTCGTAGTTTCATTTCGTTGTTGGCGCCGCCGCCTTGGGATGTCGCCGGGAAGCTGTCCCTCGGCCGCGGATCGATCAAAGTCACCGAGCCGACCATGACTGATTGCACCGTTCGAACATTGATTCCCGGCCTGCGTGCGGCAGCCTTGCTGCTGGCGCTGTCGTTCGTTCCTGGCTGCTCCGAATTCAATCTACGAGACAAGTGGTCGCAGTTGACGGGCGAGACAGGCGAGTTCCGGCGTCCGATGCGCGTGGTGGCGATCTGGTCCGACACCGTGTTGACGAACCCCGCCACGGTTCCCATTCGGGGTTTCGGCGCGCGGCTGATGTTCTACGAAGGCGACAAGGACGCGCCGATCAAAGTCTCGGGCACGCTCACCGTCTACGCTTTCGACGAAGCCGGCCGCGCGAAGACCGATGCGAGGCCCGATCGCAAGTATGTGTTCACGGCCGATCAGTTGGAAAAGCATTACAGCAAATCGGAATTAGGCCATTCCTATAGCGTCTGGGTTCCCTGGGATCCGGTCGGCGGCGAGTCGAAAGAAATCAGCTTGATTGTCCGCTTCGTGCCCGCCGCGGGCGGGGTCGTGATCAGCGAGCAGGTCAAGCAATTCTTGCCTGGGACGATGCCAGCCGCCGCAGGTAACGGCAGATACGCAGCCAACGCGGGCGGCCCGCCTAATTCCCAGAACGTCCGCGTCGCGCCGGTGCAACTCGTCCAACATCAGCAAATCGTCGAGAACCAGGACGGCCGATTTGCCGAACAGCAACAACCGCCGACGACTGGGGAGCCGCAACGGATGACCACAACGACGATCGCCATCCCCTTCGGCCACGGCGGCCGCACGCCCACCGCCTTGCTGCGGCCGCGGCCGACGCTGCCGTCCCAGCCCGGTTTCGCGGACCAATGGCAGATGCAGAATCGCTCCGCCGACGCCGCTACGGCGACTTCCCTTCCGCAGCAGGGAGCTGCGGCGGGTCAGGCAGGTTCTCTGCCGGCGGGAGCGCCGACGACGGCTTCGTTGGCCCAGCGGTCTCCGACTCCGGCGGGGAAGTCGTGGATAACTCATTACGCACAAAAGAGATCCCGGGCTCTAGGAGAGCCAATTGCTCCGCTACTGCGCGATCGTGGTCCGTTGCGACCGAGCCCCGCAATACGGCCGTCCGCCCCTGCAACCGGATCTCTACCGCTGATGCCTCCAGGACTCGGCCCATCCGCTGCTCCAAATCCCCAGTGATCCGGCCGATCACGCTTTTCGGAAGCTCGAAGCCAACCCCGACGCTGCCGGCCCTGAGCGGAGCGGCATTGCCCGCGCCGCTCCTCGAGCGGCGGATGGGCTGGCTCGTCTGTGGCCGTTGGCCTTGTGCGCTCGAGGAAAAGCTGCTGAAGCTGCCTGAAGAGGGGCTTTGCCGTGCCGAACGATACTGCCCGCTGGTGGCATATTGTCCGCCGCCGCCACCGCCGCGCCCGTTTTGACTGCTGCCCATCAGGCCGCGATAGCGCTGCTGAAACGGCTGGCTTAGCGTACGCGCGCCGAACATGCTTTGCACCTGTCGAGACGTGATCAAGGGCAAAGGCTGGGCCTGATTCACGTTGGCGCCTAGCGACTGCGTCGAGGCGCCGGGAGTGCGTTGCCCTCCTGCTCCGCCCCCGCCGCCGCCTCCTCCTCCGCCAAAACCACCCCCGCCCCCTCCGCCGCCAAAGCCCTGGGCCAGAACTGCACTGCCGCTGAGGCTTAACGTAACGCCAACCAGAGTTGCAAGAAGAGAATGCTTGGACATCGGCCGGCCTCGGGCGAAAAGACGAAGATTCCTGAGCCTTTTTAGTCTATCAGGTTCATCGGTCCGACGCATCAATTTGCAGGAATTTTGCCGGGTTTTGACGGCTCGCGAGACGGCTCGCGGCAGGATTGCACGTCGGAAAGTTCCGACGGCGCCGTCGGTTTCGGCTGCGATAAATAGACGGTTTGGGCGGGCTGGCTCGGATCGATGGGGCCTCAGGCGGCGCCGTCATGAATTTGCCTCGGGGCCGCTTTTCGATCAATTTGCAACAGGAGCCCGGCCGGTCGAATTGCGGCTTGCTCTTTGAGCAACCCCCAGCCGAAACAGCGATTGTCGTCTAGCTGACGGGCCGAACCTCGCCCACCATCAAGCGGCGCCGGCGTGCGTGCTACGATTCAAACGACGGTCCGCGGCGTCCGCGCGGCAATCTGGAACGCGAGCTTTTGCCATGAGCGACTTAGAGATGCGGCCATGAAATCGGCGTTTTGACGGATCGAGCGGCAAATGCCAGAATCCGTAAGCGAAAGACGCCGCGCGCTTGAATAGGGCGGCGCCCCGCCGCTGACAGCACGATCCGTTTTGTCCGTCAAGATTCGGCCGCCCTTGGGCGCCGCACGCAACGAGGCCACGCATGAACGTTTTCCATCGGCCCGCCGGCCGAGGGGACCTATGAACCACGCCCCTTTTTCCGCCGGCTATCGGGCCTCGGGCGTGCTGTTGCACGTCACGTCGCTGCCTTCGCCTTACGGCGTCGGCGATTTCGGACCGAGCGCTTGCGCTTGGATCGATCGCCTGGCCGCTGCGGGACAAAGCTGGTGGCAAGTGCTGCCGCTCGGGCCGACGGGCTACGGCAATTCGCCGTTCGAGCCGCATTCGACGTTCGCGCTCAATCCGTTGTTGCTCAGCCCCGACTGGTTGATCGAAGACGGTTTGCTGACGGCGAACGATGCCGCCGGCCATTCGTTTTCGGCCGATCAAGTCGACTTCGAAGGCGCCTTATCGTTCAAGCAGGCATTGCTCCAACAGGCTTGGAAAAACTTCCGGGCGGGCGATCGCGCCCATCTGCGGCCGGCCTTCGAGGCGTTTTGCCGCGATCAGGCCTATTGGCTGGAAGATTATGCGCTGTATCGCGCGCTCAAGGCGGAACACGGCGGCGGCTTGTTTCTGGAATGGCCGGCGGAATTGGTGCGCCGCGAACCGTCCGCCTTGGCCCGAGCGCGAGAGAGGCTGGCCGAGGCGATCGATCGCCGCCGCTTCACCCAATTCTTGTTGTTCCGCCAGGTGGAGCGTCTCAAGGGGTACGCGCGCGACAAGCACGTGGGCCTGATCGGCGACTTGCCATTCTTCGTCGCTTTGGATTCGTCCGACTTGTGGGCCAATCCGGAATTGTTTCTGCTCGGCGACGACGGGCGGCCGAGCTTCGTGGCGGGCGTGCCTCCCGACTATTTCAGCCCGCTCGGCCAGCTCTGGGGCACTCCCATCTACGATTGGGAAGCTCATCAGCGAGCCGGATTTCAGTGGTGGATCAACCGGCTGAAGGCGCTGCTATCGCGCGTCGACCTGGTGCGGCTCGATCATTTTCGGGCCTTTGCCGCGGCCTGGCACGTGCCGGCCGACGCGCTGACCGCGCAAACCGGCGAGTGGCAGCCCGGGCCGGGCGCCGAGTTCTTCAAGGCGGTTGGCGCCGCGCTGGACGGCTTGCCGCTGATTGCCGAAGACCTGGGTCTAATCACCGACGACGTTCGAGAGCTGCGCGACGAGTTCGCCTTGCCGGGGATGCGGGTGCTGCAGTTCGCCTTCGACGGCGACCCGAAGAACCTGATGCTTCCGGAAAACTTCGTCGAGAACGTGGTGGCCTACACCGGCACGCACGACAACAACACCACGCGCGGCTGGTACGAGTCGTTGTCGCACGCGGAACAGGAAACGATCTGGAAGTATTTGCAGCGACCGGACGGCGATAGCCACAAAATCGCCGACGCTTTGGTCCGCCTGGCCTGGTCCTCGCGAGCGGCGCTGGCCATGGCGCCTTTGCAAGACGTGCTCGGTCTCGACGCCTCGGCCCGCATGAACGTGCCCGGCGATCCGGAAGGAAATTGGACCTGGCGCGCCACCGCCGAGATGTTCTTGTCGCCGGCGTTCGAACGGCTGCGAGTGTGGACCGAAGAAACCGCGCGGCATGCCCCGCCGGGCGACCGGCCGTGGATCGCGAAATGAATTGCGAAGCCGCGGTCGTGCCGAGATGACGAGCGGCGCCCGGCAGACGCTATACTGTCCGCGCGCGCCAACGAGATCTCGAGGAAGCTTGTGGGGCGGCCTTCCAGGCCGTCAATGGCCGACGGGTGAGGAAGGCCGCCCCACGACCAATCGACGTCTCATCCTCAAGCGGGCGGGATATGTTTTTCCGTCAATTGGCCGCGCTGTTATTACGTCCGCGGCGACCGCCCCCGCCCAGCCCGGCGGCAGCGGGCGGCGCTTCGCTCGGCGGCGTCGCCGAAGCCGGGGAACCGGCTGCCGCTTCGGCGGTCGCTCCGCTGCCGGGAATCAAAGCGCGTTCGATCTGCAAGGCGCTGCCCGGCTGGCGAAGCTTCAGAATCCTGACCACCGGGCGAGTCGGCTTGGCGGCCGCGTCGAGACGCTCGATCATCTTCAACACGTCCGCCATCAGGATTTGGGGCGCCGAGACCGCCAGGGAGTTCGAACGTTCGTCAATGCCGATCGAAAGCATCCCTTTGAATCGCGGGATATTTTGGGTCGCGTCGGCGTCGTCGCTCAAATAGCTGAACGACTGCGAGCGAAAGCCGCCCTCGCGTTGTTGCTGTTGTGGGTTCGGAAGGTTCCGTTGCAGCGCCTTGTCGTTGGGGCTCAGCAAGTCGCGATAGACGTCTTTGACGACTTCTGCCGCCTCGACCGCCTTCGCATAGCGCAAGGCTACCAGTTGAGTCTCGCGAACCGATTTCGAATCGGGAACGTCGTCGCCGTCGTAGAGCTTGATGAGCGATTCGATTTCGGCGAGCTGGTTCGCGTCGGCGCCCTGCACCAAAATCGTGTTCGTCACCGAATCGGGAACGAAGCTCAGCGGACGGCGCCTGGAAAGGCTGTTGCGGGGCGTCTCCGGGGTCGAACTGCGCGAGCCGAACCGCCGTGAAAAGCCGGACGATTCCGACGACCCCGTTTCGCGATTCTGGTCGTCATTCTTGTAGATGCTTTGCAGCAGCAGCGCCAAATCCTTGGCGTAAGTATTCTTGATCGCGAACACCTTGTAGCTTAGCCGGGCCGGCATGAGGTTGCCGGTCAACTCTTCCAGCCGATCCAGCGCCTCGGCATCGGCCGACGAAATGACGAGACCGTACGGCCCGACGGTGACGCGAACCGGAGCATGGGCCGCGCGCGGCAATTCATGCGCCGGTCGGCCGAGCGAGCCCAGAGGTTCTTCCGGTTCTTCGTTGGCTGGCGGTTCGCTCTCCGGCCGGGCGTCTTCCAAAGGCTCGTCGTTCGGGGCAAGACGCTGCTGGGCAAAACGAAATCGCCGCGGCGTCGCATCGCGCCCGTCGGAGGGTTCCCCCGATAGCGATGCCTGCGGGTCGGCAAGCTCGGACGGCGGCTCCTCCGGCGGCTGTTGGGGCTCGTCCGGGTTTCGATCTTGCCCGCGGCCCGGTTCGGGCGGATTCTCGCCCGGTTCGACTTCCAGCGGGTTGGGGCCAAGCGCGGGCCATATATGGCGGATTTGATCCAACAGCCGATCGGTCTCTTTGCCGGGCATGGCAGGGATCAGGCGGACGGTGCTCGCCTTGCTGCCAGGCGCGGGGATTTCGCCTAACTTCATCAGCAACGAGCGAATTTCGGCGAGTTCCGAGTCGTTGGCTCGCAGCAGCAGGCGGTTGTGCTCGATATCCGCCTCCACCTGGAAGCGATCGGCTTCCGTTGGACTGGCCGAGGACGAAAACCGGCTGCGCGTACTCTCGTTCTGCTGGGGGCCGACCATCAACGTTTGGATCGAACCGGCCACGAATTCGGCGCTCAAGGTGCGCAGTTGGATCACTTCGAACCTCCGGCTCGTGCCGTCCAAGACGTCGACCAAAGAGCGGATCAACATCTGATCGGCCAGCGAGCCGTAGGCGATCAGCGCCGCGTTCGCGGCGTCGACTTCCAACCGCGTGGCGGCGTCGAGCCCGCCCAACTCGTTCAAAACTTTGACGAGCGTTTCGGGATCGATCGCCGCCAGGCGATAGGTTTGCACGCGAGGCAAATTCGCCAGCAACGGGGCATCGTTATTCCGAGGCACGTCGATGACGGCGATGGCCTGTTCGATTTTGGCCATTTTGTTGGGTGGGGCATTGACCAGGATGCTGTTGGTTCGCACGTTGGCGACCAGATAAAAGTCGGCGGGCGGTTCGGCCGCCAACGGCATTGGCCCTGGCACATTCGGGCGTTCGCCCTCGCTGCGTTCCCCCTCGCCTCGACCGCGCCCTCGCCCGCGAAATCGATCGCGACTGCCCTGCTCGCCGCCCCGTTGCGACATCATCTGGGCCAGCATTGCTTGAGCCGGGTCGCTCGATTCGCCGACGCCCAGCAAGCTTTCGAGCTTTTCCAGCACGTCGGCGGCGCGGGTGTGGCGCAAGCGGAACTCTCGCACGAGCCGCTTTCGAACGGTCGCCGACTGCTCCTCTTCGAGCAGTTCGTACATGCGGCGCAAGTTGCTGGCGGCGCCGAGCACGTCGAGCCGGTTGGCGGTTTTCAGTGCGGTGATTTTGCCATAGGGGCCGAGCATCGGCTTGAGTTCTTCCGCCGCCGACTCGGCCAGCATCCAGTCGAGACTAAACAACACCCGCACCAACTCGTGATTGCCTCGCTCGTACAACTCGTCGACGCTGACGCGCGGGGCCAGGCTGGGGTCGAGTTTTTTGGCGTCGGCCACGATCAACACGTCGCCTTTGCGCAACAGCGCGAAGCCTTTGCTGAGTAGCACCGAGGTGATCAAATCGCGCACTTCGTCAACCGTGTATCGGCCGCGCGGCTCAAGATCGAGATAGCCCTCGGGCGTCTCCTCCCACTGCAAAGTCGTCTTGGAGATATCGGCCAGCCATTCCAGCACCGAGGTCCAAGGCTGGCCGCGAAAGCGGAAGGAAACGTAGCCGTCTTCGTCAGGCCAAGCTTCCAACTCGGCGGGGTTGGCTGGCCAGCGAGGCCAGGGAGAGCGTCGGACCGGCTCGGGACGCCAAGGCTCGTCGTCGACTTTTTTCTTCTCCGCCTCGTCGCCCTTCTTATCGTCTACGGCTTTTTCGTCGTCTTTTTTTTCGGATTCGGCAGACGGCGGTCCTCCTCGGCCGTACATGCCGCCCCGCCCGCCAAACATGCCCCTGCCCCGCCCACCCATGCGGGGCCATCGGCCCCTCTGATCGCCGCCTGGCGGTTGTGCGAAGACATTGGCCGCGTGCTCCAGACACAACCCGGCCACGCAAGCAACAACGACAGCGACGAGCGCCTTTTTGAGTCGGACCATGCGTCGAGCTAATCCTTGGCTCAGGGGAGATTTGATTTTGATGGCATTCTCAAACCATTTTCGTCAGAAAATTGGGTCCGGACAAATGGCCCGCCCTGTCGTCGAAAAGCCCGGCACGAAAGGCCGATGAAGCGCGAACCGCTCGACGATAGGCGAATGAGCAGGCGATAGCTACGCCAAGCGGCCCAATAACTTCCGGCGTAAAACTGAGTGGAACGCCGCTTGACGGCGGTTACAGTCGGCGGCGCGGTTCGGCGAAGGGAAAGTTAGGCAGTTTGCAGTTTTCAGGACCACTTGGCGGGGATGCAGATTGCAAGCGGCTTTCACAGCTCGCACCCGCGAGGATGTAACCTCTCGGGTTAGCAGTGCCACTTTCATACGCGAGTTGGCGCCGCCGTGGCTTTCGAACCAACGATTTGCGCAGCGGCCCAGTACATTGTCTGGTCTAGGAATTGGGGTTAGCAATTTCAAGCAGCGGGGGGGGTGGCTGGCGTCAGAGCGAAGCGATGCCCCAGCGAACTGGGGCTTCGCCCAGGCTCTGCCCCAGGCGCCCGACTACCCAAAAATCAAGACCTGACAATGCACTACTTGAATTTTCGCCGCATCGACGCGGCGCCCGTCTCTTCGAAGAACAAGTCTCTGCAACGAGCGACATATCACGCAATTCTGGAGGATCCCATTCATGCGACGCGCCCTGTTCACACTATCGCTGGCTCTACTGGCGGCACTGGCCGTAACCGCCGTCGATGCACAACGCCCTGCAGGTGATCGCCCGGGCCCTGAAGGCGATCGCCCCGAGCGCGGCGGCCCGGGCGGCGGGCGAGGCGGGTTCGGCGGTCGGTTTCAACTGCCGGTGATGCAAGCGCTGGATGCCGATGGCGATGGCGACTTGTCGGAGAAGGAAATCGAAAACGCAACGGTTGCGCTGAAATCGCTCGACAAAGACAAGAACGGCGCCGTGAGTGCCGACGAATTGCGCCCGAACTTTGGCCGAGGCGGCGAAGGTCGCGGTCCTGGCGGACCTCCTCGCGAAGGCGCTGGCGGGCCCCCAGGCGCCGGGGCGCCCCGCGAAGGCCGCGGCGGCCCCGCCGCGGGAGGCCGCGGGTTTGGCGCGCCTCGCCCCGAGGAATTCGTCGATCGAGCCTTGGAGTATGACGCCGACAAGGATGGCAAGCTCAGCAAAGAAGAACTGACGAAATGGGCCGAGCAGTTCGGTCGCGGCTTTGCCGGCTTCGGCGGCGGTCGAGGCGGACGAGGCGGCGCCGACGGCGACCAGCCGCGGCGTCCTCGGCGCCCCGAATAACAGGCCGCCAGGCATGCCGGCCAAAAAAACGCCGGCGCCAAACGGTTTGCCTCATTCAAGTCTTTGCAGACGGTGAACACCGCAGCCTGGAGCTTCTTCGCCCCAGGCTGCGGGCGTCTTTTAGTGTAGTCGTCGGATCTCACGGAAACTCTGCTCTCAAGGAAGCACCGCCCATGCGGCTCGGCACGGTCGCGTTTCGTTCGAAGTTTGTTTTGGCGATTATCTGTTCCGTTGGATTTCACGGAACTCCGTTGGCCGCCGGCGACTGGTCGCGTTTCCGGGGACCCAATGGCGCCGGGGTCGGCGCCGACGGCGCTGCGGCGCCGCTCGAATGGAGCGACACGAAAAACTTGAAGTGGAAAGCGGCGCTGCCAGGGCCGGGCTTATCGAGCCCGATCGTCGTCGGCGATCGGGTGTTCGTCACCTGCTGGAGCGGCTACGGCGACAGCCGAAATCAAGAGGCCACGGAGCAAGACCTGAAGCGGCATCTGCTGTGCCTCGATCGCCAGACGGGCAAAACGCTGTGGTCGAAAACCATCGATCCCGTGCTGCCCGAAGAGCCGTTTCGCGGCATGAACGTCGAAAATGGCTACGCCTCGCAAACGCCGGTTTCCGACGGCGAGCGGGTGTTCGTATTCTTCGGTAAGACGGGCGTGCTGGCTTTCGACATGAACGGCAACCAGCTTTGGCAAACCAGCGTCGGCACGGATTTCGACCCCATGGGCCGCGGCACGGCGGGCAGCCCGATTCTGTACAAGAACCTGGTGATTGTTCCCGCGAGCATCGAAAGCCACAGCCTCGTGGCGCTCGACAAGCAGACGGGCAAGGTGGCGTGGCAGAAAGAAGCCGACGGCTTCGGAGCGACTTGGAGCACGCCAATCCTGGTCGATGTCGCCGAGGGCCGCCAAGAACTGGTGATGAGCGTGCCGTATGAAATCTGGGGCTTCGATCCCGACACCGGCAAGCTGCTTTGGTACTGCGAGTCGACCGATTCCGAATCGGTTTGCTCCAGCGCCGTGGCGCACGACGGCGTGGTCTACGTGATCGAAGGTCGCGGGGGCGGCTCGATCGCGGTTCGCGCCGGCGGCCAAGGCGACGTGACGAAGACGCACGTGCTCTGGACGGGGCGCCAGCGAGGGCGCATCGGCACGCCGCTCTACTACGATGGCCGGCTCTATTCCGTCGGCGGCGGCATCGCCGTTTGCCTCGATGCCGCGACGGGCAAGGAAGTCTATCAAGCCCGCGTCAAACGTTCGAGCGCCAGCTCGGCGGATGGCGCCCGGCCGGAAACCGCCCAACGCGAAGGCCCGCCGCGGGGTCGCGGCGGCTTTGGCGGTTTCGGCGGGTTTGGCGGCGGCATGGGCGGGCAGGATTACGCCTCGCCCGTCGTGGCGGGCGGAATGCTCTACTATGTCACTCGCTCGGGCGAAACGATCGTGACCGGGCTTTCCGACAAGTTCGAACAGCTCGCCTCGAACCGCTTCGCCAGCGACGCGGGCGACTTCAGCGCCACGCCCGCCATCGCCGACGGCGAGTTGCTCCTTCGTTCCAGCACGCATCTCTACTGCGTCAGCGCCGAGAAATAGCTTCGCTTCGCCACGCCGAGAAATAGTGCCTCTTCAAAGCCATTTTGACAGTCGGGTGGCTGGCGGCTGAGCCTAGGCGAAGTCCCAGTTCGCTGGGGCATCGCTTCGCTCTGCCGCCAGCCACCCTCACCTATCAACATCAGACTTGAAGAGGCAATAGGTTCGGCGCGGCCTATGACTTCGGCTGCACGTAGACGGGGATTTCCACGAGCGGGCAGTCCGGGGCGTTGGTGCGGAGCCGGATCGTGGTGCGGCGCGGCGTTCCATTGCCTTCGGCCGGAATTGCAGTAATTCGGATCGGCAATTCCGCGCAAAAGAGAGACGGGGAGCCGGATGCCCTTGGCTCGTCGACCTCGAGCCAGGCGACCTCGATTGGATCGGGCTTCAATTCGAGCGGAGAACTCATCAAGGGCGCACGAAATCGAACGACGATTTCCTTGGGAAGTTCGTCGGGGCTTACCGAGGCGAAAACCGTATCGGGCGCCGCCTCGACCGAGGGCCGGCAATCCGAGAACACCGGAATCGATCGCGGCGCCGATCCGTCGGGCACCGAAGAAAGTTCGAGCGAGATCGTCCCCAGCCGGATCCGCCCGGGTTTTTCAAGGGTAAAGGCGACGCTCACTGGATACTTCCTGCGAACGGTCGCCGCCGAAGGTCCGCGTTCTTCGTGGGGACTGGCTAGCTCGACCTTGATACCCGGAGAATCGCACTTGGCGCCGCTAATCCACGGCTGCGAGCCCTTATGCTCGGTCGACAACAACTCGAACTTTTCGACCTGCTCCGAGCCGGGCGCGCCCCGCGCCACGACTTCCAACGGCTGCCAGTTCACGGCCGGGACGGGAGGATCGCGGCCTTTCAGCGTGATTCTCGCGACGAGAGGCCGCGCTTCGCCCTCGATGTAGACTTCGACTCTCACCGGCTTCTCACCCAAGCTGGGCGGCGTGGCGCTGGCCGTCAAAGTCGTCGCGGCGCCGGGGGCGATCGCTGGTGAAGCCGGCTTTTTCACGACGGTACACCCGCAACTCGTTTGAACTCGCGCGATACGGACCGTCTTCGCCCGCCGATTGGTCACGACGAGTTCGATCCGCTGAGGAGAATCGCCGGAAATCGTCGCCTCGGCGGGTTCGATGAGCAAATCCGCGCCGCGAGGCGTCCGGCTCGACGCCAATCGATAGAGGCCCGAACCGCCCGCGGCAAGCCCTAGACACAAGGTGATCGCCGTGCCGATTGTCGCGCGAGCGCTTCGGCGCCGGCCGATGCGTGAAGGAGGTTGCACCGGTTGCACCGTATGTTCGACATTGCTTTCCACCATTGCGATCACCCCTTTTTGCTCGGAGCCTGACTGTAGACAATGCGTCGTTTCTGTCGCGCAGCTTTTTCTGTTCCCTGGCCGAGGTAATCAACGCACCCGCGCCGCAACGGCGTCTCGCCGTTTGTTCCGAAGAGTTCGCCCGACAAGGCAGAACAGGACGGCGACACCGCCCGCCGCCGCGGCGCGATAACGGCCGCGAGATTCGAACTCGCTACGAAGGCCCGCCAACGCCGCGTCGCTAGCCGCAACGTGCAGCGCCTCGCCGTGCCAGTGCAGTTTCGTGCGTAACGCTTCTTCGGATACCCACATTGGTGGTTGGGGGACATCGACAATCAGAGCGAGGCTGTTTCTGCACGCTGCCATGGCCACGAAGTGTCGTCTGCCGCGCGCGTTGACGATCGGAATGACTGCAGGCGAAGAGTTCGGCGGCGGCAACGTTCGGCGCCACTGGACCGCAAGCGTGTGCAACTCGACGGCGTGGGCCGCATCGCGGACTTCCGCGAGTGTATTTTCGTCGGAGCCGGGCTCGAAGTACTCGTCGATTGCGTCGGCACGTAACGGGCGGTCACAGATTGCGCTGCACAATTGCAACGCGACAGGCCCACACCGCAATAGTTCAGGTGCTGTGCGGCCAATCGGCGCCGATTCGGACTCGCCTTCACTATCAAGCACGCTACAGGCGCCTGTCGAGTTAGCGGCAGGCCCGATCAGCACGGCGGAGGCGAAAAGTGCAACGGCAAATAACCTAATCATCGATATAGCGCTGAACCAGCAGCGCGCCCTGTAATTCCGGAAGCGAACGCGCGACATAACTTGGCATGGCCCCCTGTGCTCTGAAGATGACCGACGGAGCCACGCCAACGCGCCGCCGAGATAGACCAGAAAGCATCGCGAGCAACACAACGACAACGTATGCAACAAATACCTGAATGTCGGCGCCATCGTGTGGTGGTGCGGACGCCAATTGATCGGCCGCATGCTAAAGAAACCGAATCAGCGTCATGCGTACCTGTCAGGGGTCTAAGCACGTCATGCCCGGCAGGCTGCACGGCAGGCCGCCAACAGCGGTTTTATACGACTGCGCATACCCGACCGCAGTCCCGCACGGAAGTGTGGTGTTGTTTCCTGGGGGCGGCGCCGACGGGGTATTGCACGTGCTATCGAGATAACCCGCATAGACTCCAGGGCATGCCGTATAGCTGGACGTACAGGCGACGCACGGACCCGTAATTGGGGTGCAGTCGGAGCTAGGCAGTATTATATTGCATTGCCAATAAAAACCCCCGGGTCCAGGCGCCGCAAAACATTTAGCGCATCCAGCACCCGTAACACCAAAATCCGAGCAATCGGCGCCGGCCCTAATTCCTTCGAGCGAGGGAGGGGCCATCAGCTCGGAATCGCGCGTAGCGCAAGCAATCCTCGCAACCAAGGATAGCGCGAGGACGCACGCCGTTAACATCACAGGACGCAACATGACTTCTCCTTTTCTCGAAGCTACCTACGGCACATTCGGTACGCCACAATCGACATGCATACAGCCCCCACGGCGACCAGCACATAGGTCGCGACCGGCAGGCCGTGTTGCGGGCGGGCGTTCAAAGCCACCTCCTGCGAACTTGGCGCGGACCTCATCTCACGCTTCGTTTGCTCGGCGGCGCGTTCGATCATCGCTTGTTGGGCTTTCTGGCCGCCCAGCGTGTAGGACTTCGGCTCGCCTGCGCCGCTCATATCGATCACAGTCGTTCCATCAGGCGCCTTGGGCCGAAACCGCTCCAGTTTCAAGGGTTGATTGATCGTTACGGATTTCACTTTAAGTGTGGAGGTATGGGAGTACTCATTGCCGGCCGTAGCGAGCTTGGCAAACCAGCGCTCCGCCCCGCTCGCGGCGTCGCGAACGCGCAGATAATCCTTGATTTCCATCGTCGTCACGAAGCGGTCGAACTGCGGATCGCCGGTATCGTAGCGCCAAACGATGCGAGCAGGCAGATAGTCGTGTTCGCAATCGAGCCAGACGTCGATCTTGACCGTCTTCCCTGCCGGCCCTTCGGTCCTGGCGATATCGACTTTGTAACACCGCCGACCGGAAATCGTTTCTTCGCCGACGAGGGCGCTGCCGGGAAGCCTCATCAATTCCGGAAGACTTTTGTCAGCGAGCGAGCCTCGCTTTCCATAGGTAAACCCAAGGGTCGCCGCCTTTTGATAAGAGTCGCCTACCGCTTTTGTGATCACAATCTGTGGAGGGAGGGGCGACCCGTCCATTTTGGTCCGCACGACAAATTGATGTCCGCGTCGACCGTCGAACGTCACGGCGCTCTTGAGGCGTTGCGGGTTTTCGCGGTCGTACTCTTCGAAGAGTACGCACTCGCCCTGCTCCGCCCATTCCAGGAGTTGGCCTGGCGGGTTAGTTAGGCCAGCATCTTTCATGGCTTGGCTCAGGTCGGACTCAAGCTCGTAGGCGACGTCGATCGACTGGATCGAAGAAAGCTGCGCTTGCAGTGCCGCGGCGAGAGACTCCAAGGTCATCGTTTGGTCGGCTGCAGCAGCCCGGCCGACCATTGCGGCGGCAAAGAGAAATAGCCAGCAGCATAGTTTGAGACGTCGCATGTCACGCACCATTTTTCAAAAGGAATCCTCGTTGAACGATTCGCCTCCGGCTCGCGTCGCGATGGCGCGCCAGACCTGCAAGCTAATCGATTCGCTGATGAAACGAGAACCGCCATCCGCGAACAGGACGTTGACGCCGCCCGGGTGCAGGCTGCGCGCCGAAAAGGCGCCGGGGCCGCCGCCAAGCGACCCGCTGCCGCAATCGGGCGTCTGGGAATTCGGAGTGAAAATGTGGTTGTACCAGGTCTGACTGAATCCGCAGGTGAGCCACGTTCGGCCGCAATAAGAGTCGTGAGGCGGATTTAGGCTGGGCGGCGCGGGACAAAGCGCCTCCGCTTCCGCGAGATGGTTGATTGGCGCCGCGACAAAAAAGTAATCGCGCGGCGGATCGAAATACGCCGAATTTCCGCCGCCGATCAGCTTTTCGCTAAACAAAGCCGTCTGGGCCAAACCGTCGGAAATCGCGGCGGGGGCAACGGCCCCCCACCAACGAAATGCGCCGAAACGCGACCTATCGAGCGCTGCCAACTCGGGGGGGGAAAGGCGGACCCCATTGTTCGGGGTGATTCCCATATTCACTCGATAACTGTTGGCGCCAGGTTCGAAGCGGTCGGACGGACAGAGAAACACGGGAATGCCGATCGAAAGCAGAGCCTGGTTCACCTTGCTGGTCGGCGGCGACCCTGCCGGGTATTGCACCACTTCATTGAAATCGACGCGGTCGTAAACCGCGGATTGATCTAAATAGGGGAGCAAGCGAACGTGCGGCGAGACCTCTTGCCTCTCTTTGGGATCGCCATTCTTGAGTACCAAGTTGGACGGGAACGTGCCGTGAACCGAAACGTGCGAGTTGCACGCAATGCCGATTTGGCGCAGATGGTTGAGACATTGCGTCCGCCTGCCCGACTCGCGGCTGGCCTGCACCGCAGGCAACAAGAGCGCCGCGAGAAAGCTGACGAGCCCGATCGCCACCAGCGTCTCGACGAGCGTTACGCCGTCAGGCCGGCGAACGCGCCGCACAACAACGGAAAAGACCCGCCGTCGCATGAATCACCCCGCTGCCGCCGAGAAGGACGCGTCCAGAACGAAACCGCTTACTCTCCTCACGCGAAGCGCAATGTACTCGGGGCCGGACGGAATGCAAGCCCCCTTACCGAAATCTTCGAAAAAATGTCTAACGTGCAACTCTTTCGATATAGCCGATGTTGCGAGGCTAGTGCCTCTTCATGTCTGAATTGATAGGTGAGGGTGGCTGGCGGCAGAGCGAAGCGATGCCCCAGCGAACTGGGGCTTCGCCTAGGCTCAGCCGCCAGCCACCCGACTGTCAAAATGGCTTTGAAGAGGCACTGGAGACGCGAGTTGGAACCGAGGGGCCGTCGAGAGGCACTAGCGCACTTCCAACACCGGCTGCGCAAAGCCTTCGATGCGGTTGCCGGCGAGCTTGATGTCGCGCGCGAGCTTGCCGACGCGGACGCCGATGCGCTGCATCGGGTCGCGCGTCTCGCGAATCTCGTTGGCGGCGATCGTGACTGCTTCGGTCTGGCCTTGAACGTCGATGCCGATCCCCTGCTCGGCCCCGCTATTCTCGATGCGGTTGCGCTCCAGCCGGTTGCGGTGCGGCGCAAAGTCTTTGCCGCGCTCGGGGCGAAACAGCACGCCGGCCGCGCCGCTGTCGAAGATCTCGTTGTCGCAGATCAGGTTGTTCGTGTCGCGATGGCCGATCGACACGCCGTACTTCCGATTCGCACGGATCGCGTTCTTTTCGGCCAGGCCGTATTTCACGCCCCAGCAGAAGAAAATGCCGATCTCGTTGCCCTCCAGCCGATTGTTGCGAATGATCGGCCGCTGCGAACCGGAGCCGGGGTGCAGGCCCAAGCCCGCGTTGTCGTGACTGCGGCAGTTTTCGACCACGACATCGTGGCAAATCTGCCAACTGATGCCGTCGCCATTGTAGTTGCGCGCCGTGACGCCGCGAATCGAAATCCGGCGACAGTCTTGCAGGAAGACGCAGCCGGCGTAGTTGCCGTCGAGATTCTCGTTGTGCTCCTTGTCGCCGTCGAGCGCGAGATTTTCGATCGCCACGCCTTCGATCTCCTCCCCGCTGAGAATCGGGTAGAGCGTGGAAACGGTCGAATCGCCCATCAGCCAGAAGTTCTTCCGCAAAGCCCGGTCGAGCTTGAAGCGGTTGCCGTCGCGCGCGACGAGCGTGCGCTTGGCGACTTCCATGCCGCCGGTGTGCGGATTTTTCGTGCGCAGGCACACGCCGTCTCCCACGCGGAAACCCGAAGCGTCGGCCAGCGTGATTTCCTGATCGTACCAATCGGAGTCGGCCGCCAGCTTGGTCGTCGTCGAAGGGGCCTTGACCAGCACCGTTTCGTCGCCGCTGCCGAGCAGGCGGACATTCGAGTGCAAGTAGACGGCGTTTCGCAGCAGGTACCTGCCGGGCAGAATCTGCACGGTCCCGCCGCCGAGCCGGGCGACGTAGTCGACGGCCGCTTGCAATGCGCGGTCGGTGGCGCCGACCAGATCGCCCTTGTCGGTGCCGACCGAGAGCGTGAGCCGCTCTTTCCAATCGGGCTCGACAACGTCGTCGCCCGATGTGGCCCGCGGCTCGGTCACTTGCGGCCGTTCTTCGGCCAGCAAACGACCAGCGGCGGCAAAGTAGGTTCCGGCGGCGGCGCCGAGAAAACTGCGGCGGCTGAAATGGGTCGATGGTCGGCTCATCGAGTAGGCTCCTGCCGCTCGTGCGGCGTTGGAAGGCGGGTTCGCGGGTTCGCCGGCGGCAATCGCCCGGCAAGGCAGAGCGGGGCGCGCGGCACGGCGATTTTAACCGTCCGCCGGGCAGGATGCTAATCGGCCAGTTGCACCGGAATGTACCGAAAGCCCGTTAAACCGTCTCTCGCGAAGAGTCTCGCGACGCGCTGCGAAGCGATCCAGTTCCAATCGTCGTGTTTTGTCAGGAACAGGTCGAGGTCTGGCATTTGGCTGCGACGGAGGCAGTAAGACCGGATCGATCGGACGGTCTCTCTTCCAGAAACGAAGTGTCTCAGTTCCGAGCGCTCGTAATCGACGACGTCGAACTGTGCGGCTGACACCAGCACGAAATACTCGCCGAGCACGTCGCCCGTCCGGTCGACGAGGTCGGTCGGAATGAACCTCAGGTCGTCGGGCAGTCGGGCGGTTTCGAGCAGCGTTTTGGCGCGCGCGCTAACCAGCAGATCCTTGCTGGCGGAGAAGAGCTTGTCGGTCAAACTGCCGTTGCGACGTCGTTCGGACTTGGCCCGGCCGATTTGGAGGCGTTCCCCAAACGCGATCGTATTGACCATGCGGCCGTCGTCCGACACCGCGGAATTGGCCCACATTTGCCCGTGGTCCGCTGAATCTCCCAACAGAAAGTACAGCATCGCGGACGTATCCTGAAGAACTCGTTCGATCACCGGGTAGGCGATTCCCGCTTGGGAACGAACTTGCCCCCGACATGTAGCCGCTTTGCTGAGCGTCGTCGTGCGTCGGCTATCGGCCCTCAACTCCTTTAACGCCGGAATCCGCCAAAACGAACGGAAAAACTAAAAAAAACTTTCTGTCCATCGCGAGGCGGCAGCAACACCAGTTCAACGCAGACGCCAAAAGTGCTGTCAAATAAAGCGGTAAATGCCCAGCAATTAGGCAATCCCTCGATGTGCCCGCAATTTGAACTAGCGTCGGTTATTCTTGATTAAGCCTTTTGCCATAATGACTTACGGATATGATCCGCAACCTTTGCGAGCGGCCTTGGATAACGACTGGCACGCTACCTGCTAAGCCGGACTCAAACGATTCAAAGGCGTCGCGTTGACGCAAACGTCCCAAGACCGTCTTCCCGGTCGGCGGATGTCCGTACGGCGGAGAATCGTTACTTCCTTCTCAATGGCGGAGCGTGAATATGTCCCTGCTGATCCCCTTTGGGGTTCGCAAAGCAGCGCCGTGGCTTGGCGTATTTTGCGTGGCGATCTTTCTAGCATTCGCCGCGCCCCACGAATTGTTGGCTCAGGGTGCGGAATCCGACGGCGCTGTGCCGCATTCGGAGTCAACTGTTGTTGACGAAAACGGGCCTGAAGCCGCCCCGGCGCCTGCCGGGCCCACGACCGGCGATTTGAAGGTGGCGGCCGACACGCTCTGGGTGTTGATCGCGGCCATGCTCGTGTTTTTCATGAACCTGGGCTTCGGCTGCGTCGAGTCGGGCTTTTGCCGCCAAAAGAACTGCGTCAACATCCTCTCGAAGAACTTCATCGTGTTCGCCGTCACCACGATCGGCTTCTGGCTGCTGGGCTGGGGCCTGATGTTCGGCAGCGACGACGGCCACGGGCTCGTCGGAACCAAGGGACTGTGGATGCTCTCCGGCGAAGATAGCAGTCCCTTAACGGGCGACGCGTACAAGGGCGTCTATGGCGCGTTGAATTGGACCGGCGTGCCGCTGTTGGCCAAGTTCTTCTTCCAACTCGTGTTCGCTGGAACCGCCGCCACGATCGTCTCGGGCGCCGTCGCCGAGCGGATCAAGTACCATTCGTTCATCTTGTTCAGCTTCATCATGGCCATCGCCATCTACCCGGTGGTGGGCCACTGGATTTGGGGCGGCGGCTGGCTGCAACAAAGGGGCTTTCTCGATTTCGCCGGCTCGACGCAGGTGCATTCCATCGGCGGCTGGGCGGCCTTGGCGGGCATCCTGATTCTTGGACCGCGGATCGGCAAATACACGTCCGACGGCAAGGTCCATGCAATTCCCGGTCACAACTTGACGGTCGCCACGATCGGCTGTTTCGTGCTCTGGTTCGGCTGGTTCGGCTTCAATCCCGGCAGCACGATGGCCGCCGACCCCGGCGCCATCGCCGAAATCGCGGTCACGACGAATCTGGCCGCGGCCGCGGCGACCTTGACCGCCACGGCGACGGCCTGGATGCTGCTGGGCAAGCCCGACTTGGGCATGACGCTCAACGGCTGCCTGGCCGGCCTGGTGGCCATCACGGCGCCTTGTGCTTTCGTGACCCCTGCTGTTTCGGTGCTGATCGGCGCCGTCGCGGGCGTGCTGGTCGTGATGGGCGTGATGTTCTTCGACCGGTTGAAGATCGACGACCCGGTCGGCGCCACGTCGGTTCACTTGCTCAATGGGGTATTCGGCACGATCTGCGTCGGATTATTCGCCACCGGAGATCGCCTTATCCGCGCCGGCAATCCGGCTGCCAAGCCGGGTCTGTTGGTCAAAGACGGCAGCGCCGACCAATTGATCACGCAATTGATCGGCGTCGGCGCTTGCGCCGGCTACGTGCTGGCCGTGGCGCTGGTCGCGTGGGTGATTCTGAAGGCCACGATCGGAATCCGCGTCTCGCCCGAAGAGGAACGAGAAGGCCTCGACTACGGCGAGCACGGCAACGAAGCCTATCACGGCTTCCAATTCGCGCTCGACGCCTGATCGAGCGGCGCATTGCTCAAAGAGAATTCCGGCTTCCGCCAAGCCGGAAGCAAACCCACGGCTTGGGCGGGCGACTTCGGTGGTCCGCCCAAGTCGGGGTTTTGAAACGCAGGCGGCCCGTAGCCTGACCTGCCCGGCGGTTCCTAGCGCCTCTTCAAGTCTGCGTTGATAAGTGAGGGTGGCTGGCGGCAGAGCGAAGCGATGCCCCAGCGAATTGGGGCTTCGCCTAGGCTCAGCCGCCAGCCACCCGACTGTCAAAATGGCTTTGATGAGGCACTAGGTCGGCTGCACGGCCGGCCGCGGGCCATCGGCGGGCAGCAAATTGGCCCCGATCACCAGCCGCGGCGGATGACGGCCGCCCGTCTGATCGCGGTCCCAAACCTCGACCCATAGTTCCCAGGTGACGGGCGAAGCAAAAAACGCCAATTGCTCGAGATCGATGCCGTCGAACGCTCTCGCTGCAGTCGCCGTGCGGGCCTCTTCGGATCGCTTTCGCAAGTCGTATTCAACCCGACGCGCATCGGGCTCGGACCAGACCAAGAGCCCGTTTTCGTTGATTTCATAACGCGCGCCCGGTTCGAGGGCCGAGACGATCTGTTCGCGGATCAATTCGACGCCCGCGATTTTGTAAAAGCCGGTCATCGCATCGGCCAGCGCTTGCTGCGCGCCGCGTTCGAGCGCGGCCGACCAACCGGGTTCGACCACTCGGGCGACGAGCCAGCCGGATTGCTCCTCCAGGGCGATGGCCAGCGGCGCCGCCGCGTGCTCGGCGCAGTGCAACTCGAACCGCACGCTGCTGGCGCCGGTTTTCAGCCGGATGACGCTCAGTGGGCGGTCGCCGAAACGGCGGCTTTGCGACAAGAGCGCCAACAGTTCGCGCTCGATCAGATCGCAGACCGCCTGCTCGACGTGCTGGATCGCCTCGCGGTATTTGCGAGAGGCTTTCCAATTGCCCGTCCAATAGGCGCGGCGATCGGCGCGGCGCAAGCGGGCGTAGAGCTTGGGCAGCGTGCCGGAATGAAAGCCCGGGCGCAGCAAGCGGACCACCGTCTCGCCGTGCGAGCCGACCGGGACCGGCCCCAATTCTTTCGGCCGGTTGGCCTGGTACAGCCGCCAATTCTCCTTGAGTTCCCAGACCAGAAAGCCAATCACGCCGGGCAACAGGAAAATTGCGGCCCCAAAAATCGTGTTGGCCAGCACCGGATTCAAAAACTGCTCCGCCGGAATGACGAACAGCGCGTGCAGCGGCTTGCTGAACGAGATCAGGATTTTGTGCGAGACCGTCACGACCGGAAAGTGCTTCACGGGGTTGATCTGCGGCTCGATCAGCAAATTGATGGCGAACCGCACGACGTAGGTGATGAAGAACCAGATCACGCCCAGCACCGACTTCGCCGCGACCGCCGCGCGGCTTTGGCCGCTGCGGAACCGCAGCCACTCGTCGACCGAGTACAAGAAGCGGTCGAGCGTATCGACCACGCGGCGAAAGAACTCCATCACGCTCTGCACGAGCGCCTTCAAGATGCGAATGCGGAAATGCTCCCAGCCGCGCACGGCCCAGTCCGTAACGACCTCTTCCGCGTTGCGGCCGACTCGCGAGTTGACCAGCAAATTCGCCAGCACGAAGATCCACGCGCCGTTGGCGACCGCGCCGTGCTCGGACTGAACGAGCGGCGGAAAGGCGGCCAAAGCCAGCGCCGTGAACACGAGCGGCTTGCCGATGTAGCGCGCGGCCCACAAATAGTATTTGCTCTTCAAGAGCCGTTGCACCCACGGCAGGCGCATCAGCCGGCCCGGAACGTCGATCAACGTCCAGCGCAGCGCGCGAAAGGCGCCTCGCAACATTCGGACGCAGGCCTCGCGAAATCGCGGGATGTGGATCAGGCCCGAGAAAAACGTGCCGACCAGCGCCGCCAGCAGCAGCATGCCGGCGGACGAGATGATTTCCGCGTGCTGGACCGCTTCCTGCGCATGCGCGGCGGCATCGACCGGCGCCGGCGACGGGCCCCCCACGATCATCAACGCCAGGTGTTTCAGCCCTTCCAAAATCACATAAGCGCCACCGTAGGGCAGCACCACGAACCGCACCAGCAAACGGCCGGGATGCGTGCCGAAGGCCAGCGAACTGAGCCGTTGCGGCAGCCGCAAGTAGACTTCGCCCCGATGGTAGACCCCGTCGAGCGAACCGGCCAATTGGCGGTCGGCCCGCAACAGTTCGTCGCCCGAGCGGAAATCTTCGCCGCCGCTCAGGTCGGGCAGCTTGAGTTGATTCCGCGAAACGGCGTCGCGCAGATCGCTCATCGTCAAAAAGCCGTCGGCCACGATGCGGTCGAGCAGCTCTTCCACGAGCTTTCGCCGGGCGACCTGCTCCGGCAGGTTGCCGGGCCTGAGACCGACTTGCTCCAAGGCGTCGTCGATCACCGGGCGAAAACGGTCTCGCAGTCTTCGTTCGGCGTCGGCCACGGCTCGCTCGAGCAGCGACACCAGCCGGCGTCGGTCGCGCTCGGGCAGCCGCGCTTTGACCGAGCGGCGCAACGCCACGCGCAGGTGCTTCGACATCAGCACTTCGCGCTGGCCGGGCAGGCGACGTTGGATCGGCAGGCGTCCGCGCGAGATGATCCACTCGACGAGGTCCAACTTGTAGACGTCGCGTTCGAAGTCGATGCAGACTTTTTGCAAGTCGTACAGCGTGCGGCTTTCTCGCGTCCAGTAGCCGTGCGCCGAGCGGCCGAGCAGCGCCAACAAGACCCTCGACCAGCGGCGACGTTCGCGATCGCTGAAACCCAGCGCCGCCTGCATCCGCTCCGTCAAGCGGCCCAGGTCGAGCCGGGCGGCGGTCTGGGCGCGAGCCGCCAGGCTCGGCCGCACGTGACGCGCCGCGCGCGTGCGCAGGATCGCGGCGCGCACGGCGTTGCCCAGCGTCGCGGACCGATCGGCCCGGCGGTTCAACTTGCGATACAGCCGCTCCGAGGCCCTCGCGGGCGAAACGTCCAACTCTTCGTCTTCCGCGTCGTCGGGCCCTTCTTCCTCCATCTCTTCCAGCGGCGGCGCCGGCAAGGGCGCGCCGGGCAAGCGGGTGGCGGCGAGCAGGGCCGCGGCGTCCAGGTCGGCGGCGAGCATCTGGTCGATCTCTTCCGCCGCCGGCAACGTCGGAAAATATCGCGGCAGCAGCGCAGGCGCGAAAAATCGCAACTCCAGGTAGACGGCGACGAATTCGACGTAACTCGACGGCTCGTCGACCGGCGGCAAGAGAATGTCTTCTTGCCGCAACACGAGCTTGGCCTCTTCGAACGCCGCCTGGCCGATCCGCTCGATGCGCTGGCGAACGACCGCCGAATTCAATTCACCCGCGGCAATCCGCCGCTCGAGCGCGACGTGTACGCGAATATGAAACAGCAGCCGCCAATACTTGGCCAACGCTTCGCCCGCCGTCAGCGCGGCCAGGCTTTCGGCGTCAGGACGCGCCAGCAAGATGACCTGCTCCGGCAATTCGGCTCTCGCCGGCACGCCCAGCTCGTCGCGGTCGACGATCGTGAGCAATTCGTCGGCGTCGATCGCATAGGTCTTGCGATGGGGAACCTTCAGGCCGATCCCGCTGATCTGCCGGTGCTGCTTGATCACCCGCCGCAAAATTCGCGGCGGCGCAAGCAGTGCAGCGGGGTCGACCGAACTTACGGCCGCCTCCAACTCGGAAACCGTCAAAGGCAGATCGACGCTGCCTGCCATAGGGCTCTAACTCACGTTCCCCGCAATGACCGGCGCGTGGCCCAAGGTTGCAAAGACGCTTCGCTCGCGCTGGTCGTTTCTTGGAGCTTCCCGCTCGCGCGGGCATTCCTTTAATTCTACGTCACGGCGGCCGTCGCGAGATAGGGACGCACTTTCGGTTTGACGCAGCGCAACCTTGAAAACTTCGGTGCGCGGCGGCGGCGAGAAATGGGTCGCCCTCGGCGGTTTTAGGCGTTGATGCCGCGGCGGGCGTGCTCGCCGCCGATCGGCTCGTGAGGGTGCATCCGCACGCCGGCGCTGGCCGGAAGTTGCGAAGAAGTTGCGCGCTCGCTTTCAGGCTTGCCGCTCGCCGACGGACGTTTCTTCGTGAATCGGCGACCGAACAAGCCGCCCAGCGGCCCGGCGAGCAGCGCCGGCAACAGCAGCAGATTGCCAACGAGCGCCGATGTCAGCAGCGTGACCATCATGTAGCCGAAGCGTTGCGTCGGCGTGAAGGGACTGAAGGCGAACACCGCCAGGCCCAGGCCGATCACGCCCCAGCTCTGGTACATCGCCTGGGCGCAGCCCTTGTAGGCCAACATCACCGATTCGCGGCGGCTCAAACCTTGCTTGAGCCCGCCGCGGTATTGAATCATGAAGTGGACCACGTCGTCGACCGTCACGCCCAAGGCGACGCTAGGCGCCATCACCGTGCCGATATCGACCACGATCCCCAACCAGCCCATCAGGCCGAAAATCACCACGGCCGGGAAGATGCTCGGCAGGGCCAGAATCAACCCGGCCGACCAGTCGCGAACGGCGAACATCATCACGATCGTGATCAAGATGAAATCGCTCACGAAGCCCAGCACCAACCCGTCCAACAGCGAACGCTGCGCCTTGTAGACCAGCGGCACCAGGCCCGTGTAGATGGCCTGCACGCTGCCGTCGGGGATGCCTTTCTCTTCGAATTCAGCCTTGAGCGCGGGCTCGACGTGCTTGGGAATTTCTTCCAAAAACTGGCCGTAATCGACGTCCTTCAGCGCGCCGACGCGAGCGCTGATCCGCCACAGTTCGAAACCGTCTTCGTCGGCCAGGTAGTCGCCCTCGATGTATTCGTTGCGGTGCGATTCGAGCTTCTTGGCCGTCACGCGGCGAGCCAACTTGTATTTATTGCGGACGACGATGCGTTCGAGGGCGCCGACCGTGCCCTTGGAACGCGCATAGTCTTCGGGCCGCGGCAATTTCGGCGCGAAGGTGATCGCAGATAGTACGCCGCCGACTTCGGGAATCTCCTTGAGACGCTTTTGCACGTTCTCGACGAGCTCCATCCGCTCGAGAAAGTCGAGCCGGCACTTTTCAGGGTCGATCTTGAGCACGACCTCCATCGGCACCAGGTCGCCCAAGTTCTCTTCGAGCCAGGCATAATCGTGCAGAATCTTTGCGTCGGGCGGAAATAACCGCATCAGATGGACGGACGTTCGAATCTTCGTCAGCCCGTAGCCGCAAAAGACAAGGATGGCGATGCAGGCGAACGAGACCAGGGCATGGCGGCGGATGATGCCTTCGCCCAGTTGTCGCCAAATGCGCACTGCGGCGATGTCGAACGTAAGCCCCCCAGCCGGCTGCGGGCTGGCGACGTGCTCGAGAGCTTGCCCGTGCTGGTGAACGGCGAACACGTGCAGCGGCCAGGTCTGAAAGCAGGCCGGCAGCACGAAGAACAGCAACAAAACGCTGACCACAACGCCCAAGGCCGAATAGAGGCCGAATAACTGAATGGGCACCAATTCGCTGTAACACAGCGTGAGCAAGCCCACGGCCGTCGTCACCGTCGCCAAGGTCACCGGCAGCGCGGCGTGCCGGATCGAAGTCTCGGGGGCGCCGTGCAGAGTGGCGCCTTCGGAGAGCACGTCCTTATAGTAGTTCGAGAGGTGAATCGCGCCCGAGATCGTCGCCACATAGACCAGCGACGGCATGGTGAGCAGGATCGCGTTCATCCGAATCCAGCCCGGCGGGTGGCCCAGCAAAAGGGGCGACCACCACACGATCGCCAGGCTCGCGGCGGCGCCGTAGATGCCGACGAAGAACACCATCACGATCAGCCGCGGGCTGCGCAGGCACCACCAGGAGACCACCAAACCGATCACCGCGGCGAAGCCGGCCAGCTTGTAGAGGCTGCGTTCGCCCGCTTCGTCGATCGCCACGTTGTCGATCGCGGCGCCGCCCATGTGCAACTCTTCAGGTTCGATATTGCACTCTTGCGACGCGGTTTGGCGGACGACGTTGACCGTCTCGCGTAAATGTTCCTTGCCTTCTTCCGACAGCGTCAGCACCAGGCAGGTGGTTTTCCCATCCTCGCCGATCAGCGTGCCCTTCAGCCGCCCCAGGCCCTCCTCGTCCGAAAGGTTGATCGGATCGCTGGTCAGGCGTTTGAGCAGTTGCGGCCCCGTCACGATTTCCTTGAAGTAATGCGGCCGCTCCTGCAGGGCTGCTGTTTTTTCGAGCTCGCCTTCCGGTACAGCCATGCTTGCCGCCAGCAGTTCCCGCTCGGTCGGCGCCGGGGCGGGTTCGGCGGCTGGTTTCGGCGGGGCCAGCTTGGCCTCCATCAGCCGCAGCCGCTGGTCGTCGAGCGTACAGCCGTCCCAACTGACCAGGATGAACTGCTCGCCCGCGAAGTGCTGACGGAACCACTTGAAAGTGGTGGTTTCTTCATACTGAGCCGGCAGCCACTGCGCAACGTCGTTCTTGTTGCTCTTCAGCGCTCGGAAGGCGCCGACCATGGTCGGCCCATAGCACAAAGCCGCGATGAGCAAGATTTTGAAACTGTTGCGTTCGTAAAAGCTGGCTCTCATGAAACGTTGAACCGGGTCGGCGGCGGGTTGCGGCGTTGAGGCGGGAGCAGCCGCTCGAAACATCCTGGAGTTCGGCGGAGCCAATTGCGAGTTATGGTTCTTACAGCGGGCAGAGGAACAAGCCTCATGCTTTCCTGGCCGCCCCACAAGCTCGCCTTTTGGCCGCAGGCGACGAATTTCGTAGTCCACAGTCTAATAGCTCGGTCCCCGCAAGTCGATATCTTCCGCGGTTTCCCGGGGTTTTCGAATCCCTCGTTTTATTCCTACAATCGTTGGCTTTTGCCTGCGTTCGCCGGTCGCTTGCCAGCGAGGATGCGCCCCCCATCAAGATCCGCAGGAAACGCGACAATCAGGGCTGGTTGCGATACGTTTGCGTAAAGTGCATAAAATAGATCGTTTGCCCTTGGGTTAAATGATCGAGCCTTGTCAGCGGCGGGATTTCAGGGATTATAGAAGTGTAGACAGCATCCGCGCGCTACGCGACTCGACCGGCCTAACGACAGGCGGTCGCCGGGCCAGCGTTGTGCGGTTCCCTGACGATCTCTCCCGCCGCACGCTGCGCAGCCCCTGTTTGAGCCAACATGCTTCGAGTCGGACTCTTCATCCCTTGCTACGTCGATCAGTTGTTTCCCCAGGTCGGCATGGCGACCGTGCGGCTCTTGGAACGGCTGGGCGTCGAAGTCGACTTTCCCGAAGCGCAAACCTGCTGCGGTCAGCCGATGGCCAACACGGGCTGTACCGACGAGGCGCGGCCGTTGGCCGTTAAGTTCCTGCAAATCTTCAAAGACTACGAGTACGTCGTTTGCCCCTCGGGCAGTTGCGCCGCGATGGTGCGGCATCATTATGCGGAATACCTGGCCGGGCAGCCGGGTTTCGAGGAGCTGCGAGGAAAGACCTACGAGCTGTGCGAGTTTCTCACCGACGTGTTGAAAGTCGACAAGCTCCCAGGCCGCTTTCCCTATCGCGTTGGCTTGCACCAGAGTTGTCACGGCCTGCGCGAGCTGCGCTTGGGCTCGTCGAGCGAGATCGTCGGTCCGGCCTTCGGCAAGGCCCGCCAATTGTTGGAATTGATCGACGGCGTAGAGCTGGTTCCGCTCGAGCGGCCCGACGAATGCTGCGGCTTCGGCGGGACGTTCGCGGTGAACGAAGCGGCCATCTCGGCGATGATGGGCCAGGATCGCGTCCGCGATCACGAGCAAGCCGGCGCCGAAGTGCTGACAGCCAACGACATGTCGTGCCTGATGCACCTCGACGGCCTGATCCGCCGCGAGGGCAAGCCGATCCGCGTGCTGCACATTGCTGAAATTCTCGCCGGAGCCGAGACCTGATGAGCGCCGACCATGCCGCCGCAGCCGCAGCCTTCGTCGCCGACGAACCGCGCACCCATTGGCACGACGGCGCGCTGTGGTTCGTGCGCGCCAAACGCGACAAGGCCGCGCAAAGCTTGCCCGAGTGGGAGCTGCTGCGCGAGACGGCCTCGCAGATCAAAGGCCATACGATTTCGCAGCTCGCCGATTACCTCGAACAGTTCGAGCGCAATGCCGTGCGGCTCGGCGCCCAGGTGCATTGGGCCCGCAACGCGGCGGAACACAACGAGATCGTGCTGGGCATCCTCGAGCGGCACGGCGTCAAGCGGCTCGTGAAGAGCAAGTCGATGCTGACCGAAGAGTGCCATCTGAACCCGTTTCTCGAGCAGCACGGCATCGCCGTCGTCGACACCGACCTGGGCGAGCGGATCGTGCAACTGGCCGGCGAGGCCCCCAGCCACATCGTGCTGCCGGCAATCCACAAAAAGAAGGAAGACGTCGGCGAAATCTTCCACCGCCACCTGCACACCGCAGCCGGGGCCTCGGACCCGAAGTATCTGGCCGAAGCGGCGCGACAGCATCTGCGCGAGAAGTTCATGGAGGCCGACGCCGGGCTGACCGGCGTCAACTTCGCGATCGCCGAAACCGGCGGCTTCGTCGTTTGCACCAACGAAGGCAACGCCGACCTGGGCGTTTCGCTGCCGAAACTGCACGTGGCCTCGATGGGCATCGAGAAGCTGATTCCGCGAGCCGCAGACCTGGGCGTCTTTCTCCGCCTGCTCGCGCGCTCGGCGACCGGGCAGCCGATCACCACGTATTCATCGCACTTTCATGGGCCGCGGCCGGGCGGCGAGTTGCACATCGTGTTGGTCGACAACGGCCGCAGCGAGATTCTGGCCAGCGACGAATTTCGCCGCTCGCTGAATTGCATCCGCTGCGGGGCCTGCATGAACACCTGCCCGGTGTATCGCCGCAGCGGCGGACACAGCTATGGCACGACCGTGCCGGGGCCGATCGGTTCGATTCTGGCGCCGGCCCGCGACGCCGCGGCCCACGGCAGCCTGCCGTTCGCCTGCAGCCTCTGCGGTTCGTGTACCGACGTTTGTCCGGTCAAGATCGACCTGCACCATCAATTGCTCGCCTGGCGCAAGGAAATCGCCCATCGCGGCTTGCTGCCGCGTTCGAAGCGCTGGTCGATGAAATTGGCGAGCCTCGTGCTGGGCAATTCGCGGCTTTATACGCTTGCGGGCAAGCTGGCCCGGGCGATCGTGCCGCGGCTGCCGCGTTTCATGATTTACAACCGGCTCAACGCCTGGGGCCAGAAGCGCGAACTGCCGGTTTTTCCCCAGCAGAGTTTCCGCGAGCTTTACCGGCTGAGCCGGGAGCAAGGAAACGGCGAGCAGGTCGCCACGGATTTCACGGATGCCGCGGATGAAAGGCCGAAAGCATGACGAGTAAAGTGGCCATTCTCGCGGCCATCCGCAAGCATCCGTTGCCGCCGCGACCGCTGCCCGAGCTGAACCAGGCTTGGATCGAATACCACGACCGACCGCGGCAGTTCGCCGAAATGCTGGAATCGGTCGGCGGGCATTGCAGATTCGTGGAAAATCGGGCGGCGATCGACGCCGCGCTCGATGAAGCGCCGGCCTATCGCGAAGCGAAGAAGATCGTCTCGCTGGCGGAAGGAATCGGCCGCGGCAACGTCGATTTGAACGAGATCGCTGATCCGCATGATCTGGAGGATCTCGACTTTGCGATCCTGCCCGGCTGTTTCGCCGTCGCCGAGAATGGCGCCGTTTGGATGACCGACATGGGCGTCAAGCACCGCGCCGTCGCGTTCATCGCACAACACCTGGCGTTAGTCTTGCCGGCGAACGAGATCGTCGACAACATGCACCAGGCTTACCAGCGGCTGGAGTTCGAACAATCCGGCTTCGGCGTTTTCATCTCGGGCCCTTCGAAAACGGCCGATATCGAGCAATCGCTCGTAATTGGCGCCCACGGCCCGCGCTCGCTCACGGTATTTTGCGTGCAATCGCCGCATTGAGATCGTCCCGCAGCGCTGCCAAACGGGGGCTAGCCACAGAGTCCACGGAGATCACGGAGTTTCATCAGATCACGTAAGATTTGCAGCCACGGATTGACACGGATTTTCACCGATAAAAAAACAATCCGTGTCCGATCCGTGCAAATCCGTGGCTCGTTTGTTCTTCCTCTCCGTGCTCTCCGCGGACTCTGTGGTTCCCTCTTTGGCGGACCGCGATGACATCTATTTCTTCTGCTTCGCCGCGGCTCGCCAGGCGTCGAGTAATTGCTCCAATTCGATCTGGCGGGGCTGCGTTTGCAGGACAATGAGATAGCCGGCCGGTTCGTATTCCATGAGGCCCGGTCCGCCGGCGTCGTCCCAACTGCGCGGCGCCAATTCGCTCTTGATGCGCTCGATGAGCGCATCGGCCGTTTGCTCCTCGCCGATGAGCGTCGCGACTGGATAAAACTCGACTTCCAGCCGTTCGCCCACCGCCTCGGGCGTGCTGATCATGAGCTGCTTTGCACCCGCGATGCGATAGCTGAGGTGCAGCGGCTCCAACAGCGACTTGAGCGTCTCGGCCAACGGCTGCTCGGCCACAGTCAACTGGGCCGGAGTGGCGGGCGACGCGCCCGCGCCCGATAACGCTAATCCGTCGAACGCGATTTTCGCCTTGACCGCCTTGCCCAGGTGGTCGGCGATTTGCGAAAGCGCCACGGGCTGCCTGAAATTCGCCGTAACCGGGGCGGCGAGCAGCGATTTTGCGGAAGCGTACCGGGTCGCGAGCGAGCGCGGGCCGCTCGCCGATTTGCCCGACGGCGATTTGCCAGCCGCCAGTCGCAACTTGTCGAGAAACTCCGACGTCTGATCGGCGATCGTACGAGTCTGCTCGATACTCAACTTGCCGTCCGAAGCTTTGATCGTGCCGGAACCGCCCGCCGATTGCCACGAAGTCGGCTCGACAAAACGCTCGACCAGCTTCGCCAAATCCTCGGCCGATCGCTCGCCGGAGATCAGATCGGCGACGTGCAGGCGAACGGTCTCCAACTTCTGTTCTCGTCGATCGGGGTTCGTCACCAGAACCTGGCCGTCGACGACTACGTACTCCAGGCCTCGCTCCGCAACGACCGCGGCGAGGGCGCCGCCGACGGTCGTATCGCTCAATTGCAACGATATCTTGGCAGCGGGACTGACGCCGGCCTGGGCCAGAGCCTCGGCATCGATCATGATCGGCACGGTGCTCAGTTGCGACAGCAATGCCAACGCTTCGTCGAGCGGCGTGTTTTCGAACTGAAGGCCCGGCAACGGATCGTCGAGCCGCGCCGTTACGTCAATCCCCGGCGCGCTGGCGCGGTGCGGACGCTCGGCGGCGGGCGCCGCCTCCGTTTCGTGGGGCGATTTCAGGGGCATTTCGAGCTTGGGCTTGTTGCTCGCAAATTGCGTGGCGTCGGCGGCGGGCAGCTTCTCGCCGCCACGAATCGTGGCCATCGCCTCCAACACGCTTGTGTCGATGTCTTTCGATAAGAACCGCACCGAACCGTCGGCCATGCCGACGAACATGCCCTCGGGCTGACCGCTGCCGAAACCGTCGGGGCCGTTGATATAGGGCTTTTGCGTCAAAGGCCGCACCGTGGCGTCGCCCCCCGACGCCCAAGCGCCAAGGCGGCTCTGCACGCCCATCAGCGCGATCGTGTTCGAGGCGCCGTCGCTGAACTCGGCCGGCGATATCCGCCGTCGAAAACCGAACGCTCCGGCTCGGGAATCGTCGACTTCCAACGAGCCGGCGTCGGGCCCGATTCCCGCCAGGCCGACGTAGTGCGTCACCGGAAAGCCGGCTTTCGTGTGACTGAGGCCGAGCGCCGGGTTGATGACGGGGTCCAGCGGCCGGCGAGTGACGCGGCCGTTGGCCGCGTCGTTCCAGGAGCGGGCGAAGTTCAATTCGCCGTGCCAGTCGAGCCGGTCGTAGTACGGCAACAGCGTGGCGATCCAACTCAGCCGCGTCTCGGGCGGCAGCAACGACGCATCGGCGGCGCCGAAGGGCAACGCGCCTTCGACCTTGTCGTAGCCCGACAGGCCCAGCAAAAGTTGCCGCTGGTTGGCTTCGTCCAGCGTCCGCGCGGCGGCCAGCCGGCTCGCTTCCAGATCGGGCACGCTGGCCAAGGCCGCCACGGCCAGGTTCGGCAAGTCGCCCTGCCACGGAGTGCGCGCCCAAACCAGCGAGCCCTCCACGCCCGATTCGCGCCGACCGAGCGCCTCGCGCCCGGCGGCCAGCAATTGCTTCAGCCGGCTGGCATCGGCGGTCGTGATTTGGCCGGCCAGCAGCTTCTTGGTTAGCCCGTCGACTTCGCCGGCCAGCGTGCTTTCCATCGCTTCGAGCAAGCGATCGAGCGATTCGCGGACCTGCTCGGCCGCCGTTTCCGATTCGCAAGCCAGCCGCAACTCGGCTTCGAGCGAATCGCCCAAGCCCAGTTCCAACCCCAGCGCGGCGGGCGAGTCGCGGACCACGCGCCAGTCGTCTTTCGAGACTTGCCACACATCGACCAGCGGCAGCCATTCGGGCATCGCCTTGGCCTTGCGCAGCGCTTCCAGCGAGACGGCCGCGACCGCCTGCCGGCGAAAATCAAGTCGGTCGAGCAGGCGTTCGAAGTCCGCGTTTTCCAAATGCTCGTCGCTACGGTCGGCCAGTTGCCTGAGCAACGCTTCAGGACCAGTCACGATCGTCGCTGGGTGTACCAGCGCGAAGGGATGCGGCCAGGCGTCGCCGGGCGCCGGATGCACTGCCGCCCCGGCGAACTTCCAATCCAGCGCATCGCTATCGCCGAGCGTCGGGCGGTTCTTGCTTGCCGCCGGCTCCAACTCGACGACCGCCACGCCCGCTTGCAGCCAGCGCTCGCCGGGCGATTGCCCGGCTTTCGTCGTGACCCACGTCAAACGCCTGATCTGTTCCGGCGGCAGATTGAAGCCGACGCAGAGCGGTTCGACCCCTCGCTGCCAAATGGCGCCAAGATGCCGAAACACGGCGACGGCGGCCGGCCGCTGGCTCAAGTCGTTCAGACGCAGGCTGACCAGGCCTTGTGCGCCCGCGGGAACGAAGCGGCGATCGAGTTTGATCGCCGCCGGCTTGTCCGGCTCGGGCTTGGCGGGCGGCTTAGGTTCGGCATCGGCCGTCGGCGTCTCGATCTTCGCCGCCGCGGCGAGAGGCGCCAGTTCGGCTTGCGGCAAGCGGCTCGACCACAGCCACGAAACCAGCGCTGCGCAGACGGCCAACGTCGGCAGACCGGCCCACAAGGTCCATTTCAGCCATGCCGCACTGCCGGGCATGGCCAGGAAGCGACCGGGCGCTTGCTCGCGCCCGACGCCGGCCATCTCGGTTTCGCGGGCGGCGCCTCGCGTCTTGCCGCCGCTGGGGATCTCGTCCTTCCAGCGGCCCAAGCCCGCCAATTCGCCGCTCGAAGGGCTCGCACTCGGCTGGCTTGCGCTCGCCTGGCTGCCCGAGAGCGCCGACGAACTCACGGAAGATTCATCGCCGGGCTCCCAGCCTTCGGGAGGCAGCACCTGCACCATGCTGCCGCACTTCGGGCAGGCCAGAATCTGCCCGATGGCCGCCGCATCGCGGACCTTGAGGCGCGCGCGGCAAGTGGTGCAGTGAATGGAAAAGAGCGACACGGCTTATTTCTTGATTTCGAGTTCGGGCGGAAGTTGATCGCCGCGTTTTTCGACCCCGGCGCGAGTGGTCACCTGCAACACCTCGCCCCCGCCTGCTTTGGGCTTGATTACGTAGACCAACTTGCCAGCCGGATTGGCCAGCACCATGATCTTACGCAAGATGCCGCCCGCGGGTTGGTCGCGTTCGTCGAGACCGAACGACTGGTTCTTGGTGATGCCTTCCTGCTGCAAGTCGCCGCCCAGGATCTCGATCTCGATTCCCAGATCGTCGCCCAGCATCTGGAGCGACATTTCCAGCGTATTGCGGGGAAAGGATAGCGAGGTTTTCGTCTGCAGTTTCTCGGCGATCGTCTGGGGCGGTTTTGGCGGTTGCGCGGCGACCGCAGCCGCCGCTCTTCCGCCGGAACCCGAGTTTTCCAACAAGGCCAGATGCGCGCCGAGCGCCAGATTGTGTGCGGCGACGGCCGGCAGATAGGCGCGCAGCACTGCCTGCTTGCCGTCGACGCCGGCGCGAGCGTATTTGTCGAGCAATTCGAGTTGATCCTTGTAGTCCCAGAGCACCGGCTTGCTGTAGTCCGAGAGGGCCAGATCGCGCACATACTCGCTGACCTGCCTGGGGAGCCGGCCGATGCGGTCGCGAAATTCCTGCACGACGACGCTCGCCGGCTTGCCGATGTAGCTATTGTAGACTCGAAATTCGACGAATAAGTCGTCGGTCAGGTGAAAACTCAGCTCCGCCGCCTTGGGCAGTTCCAGTATCCCGTCGCTGTTTTCCATGACCAAGAACGCATCGAGCGGTCCTTGCAGCTTGGCGCCTTGCTCGGTGAACAGTGCTTTGGCCCCCGAAAAGGTGAAGTTGGGGGCGAACAGCAGCGTGCAGTGCCGGGCGGCGTCGCTCGTTTCCACGAGCGACTCGATCTCGCGGCGCAAGGCCGGCGGCTGCCCGTTCGACTGGGCTATTTCGCGCATTTCGTCGGGCGGCGCGATCACCAGCGTCTGCTGCTTGCCGGTTTCGGGCAAGTAGTAGGCGGTGTTCTTGTTGACCCAGATCGTCTCCTGCTCGACTTGCTCGGCCTGCGGATTCCCCCAGGCGGCGAGCAATTCGTCGCGAGACACTTCGGCGATCGTCCGCACGACCAGCGCCACGCGCGGCGGCCCCGGAGTGTCGTCGAGCAGGCCGACGACCGCCGATTCGATGTTATCGAGGCCGGTTCCGGCCGCTTTCGGCAAATCGGCGGTCAACCAGCCGCTGAGCGTGCCGAGCGTGCGCGGATCGCTCAGTTTTTCCCACTCGGGGTGTGCGGCGAGTTCGGCCGGCCTCAACGCCAAAATCGCCTGAGCGCCGGGCGCCAGGTAAGCCAAGTTCAGCGGCTCGGCGGCCGTCGGCGATTGCCAGATCGGCGGGCCGATGCTCTGAATCGGCTCGGGCGTTCCGTCCTCAGCGGCGGCGGCCTTTTGAGCGACCTTCGCATCGAGAAGTTCCGGCGGCGTGAGTCCGCTGGCGGCGCCGCCCCCTGGATTCGCCGCCGGAGCGCCGCCGTCTTTCGCCGGCGCCAGTTGCTCTTGGCTTTGCATCATCGCCGCGACCGCCCCGAGGACCAACAGCGCCCCAATGCCGAGGCTGCCGAACAAGGCGAGCGAAGAGCCGCGCGACTTCTTGACGCGTGCCGTAGCCGATGAAACGCTGCCGTTTGCGGCAGAAAAGGCCGGCGCCGGCTGCACTGCGGGAAAACTCGCCGCGGGCGCCATCACGGGCGCGGCCATCGTGGGGGCAGCGATCGTGAGGACTGCGGCGAACGCTGGCGTTACGGCCGCTGGCCGAGCCAATGTCGCAACACCTGCGGCGGCGGGAGTCATCGCCGGTCCGCCGTTGCTGGGGCCTGCGGCAGGCGCTGCCGGCGCGGCGGCGGCGGGCACAACCGCTCTGGCGCTCGCCGCAGACGCCTGTTGATTGACCCACAATTCATACGCTTGGGCGCCGGGATGCGGCGTCGTTTCGCTCTTGGCCTCCGGCGGAGCGTAGGGCGCCAGAGCCTGAACCAATGCAGCCGCCTCTTGATACCGCTGATCCGGGTTCTTGTTCAACATGTACGTCAGCACTTGCACCAACGCCGGAGGCGCCAAACCTTGCAGCTTGTCGAGCGCGGGCGGCTCGGACGCGTGTTTCGCGATCTTTTTCGCCCGATCGCCCCCGAAGAGCGGCTGCCCGGAGAGCAATTGATAGAGCGTGCAGCCCAGGCTATAGACGTCGCTGCGGGCGTCGGCAGCGCGGCCGTCTTGAGACAACTCGGGGGCCAAGTAATCCGCCTGAGCGTCGATGGCCGCCTGCGGCGGCGCCAACGGGTCTTGGGCCAGCGGAAAGCCAACCACCTTCACCCGACCGTATTCGGCCAACCACAGATTCGCGGGCCGAATCTGGCCGTGGGCTTGCTTCAGGGCGTGCAGGCTTTCCAAGCCCTGCGTGGCCTCTCGCACAATGCGGCAAGCCTCGTTCGCCGGCAACTTGCCTTGCACGGCCAACCGTTCGGCGACCGATTCTCCGTGGAGGTCTTCCAACGCGACGAATTGATAGGCGCCCAGATCGGTCCAATGATAGCAGCGGGTCAAATGCGGTTGCCGAGCGCTAGCCGCCACGGCGGTCGCCGCCTGCGAGGCCAAACGCGACATGGCGGCCGGATCTTGCAGCCCTGGTCCGGAGAGAAAGCTCAAGCACACGGGAAATCGCGTCGCGACGTGCCGCGCTCGAAACAAACCGGCAAGGCGGCCGCCGTCCAAGCGATCGAAAACGAGGTAGTCGCCGTAGATAAAAGGGCCGGCCCGTCCGGCCAGCAAAACTTTGGCCTGATAACGGCTGATGGCGCCATTGCCGACCAACGCCTTGGCAAGCTTTTCGACGTCCGCATCGGCCGGCGGTCCGCCTTTGGCCCGAGCATAGGCCTCGGCCAGTTTGCGGCTTTGCTCGGCCGAAAGCGCCTGGCTCTCGACGGCCAACCTCCAGAATTCAGCAACCGAAACGCTCATAGATCTCGTCACGGCCGCGAAGCCGCTTCCCCGTTCTTGCGCAACTCCTCTAATCCGAAGGCTTTTCAAACATAATTCAATGTACCGCGCTGGGGCCGCCCCTTGCAAAGCAAAACAAACCGACGCCTGATAAGTATGCGCGGAGGCCGAACAAAGCTAATCTTGTTCGAGAAGCACGATCGCTGAGTTAGCCCGCCGTAGGCTTTCTTGAGCCTATTCCGCCTGAGGGATATGATTCCGACATGAAAGCCTTCGACTCGACGCAGCTTTATTTCAACCGCGCCGCCGACCTGATGGATCTGTCGGAAAACATCCGGCGGCTGCTGCTCACGCCCAAACGCGAGATCCAGGTGCAAGTTGCGATCGAGCGCGACAACGGCGAAATCGCTACGCTGCTCGGCTACCGTGTCCAACATGACGACTCTCGCGGCCCCATGAAGGGGGGGCTGCGATACCATCCTGATGTCGATTTGGACGAGGTTCGTTCGCTGGCCGCACTGATGACCTGGAAGACTTCGGTCGTCAACATTCCTTACGGCGGCGCGAAAGGGGGCATCTCGGTCGATCCGGCCAGCCTCAGCCCGCGCGAGTTGGAGCTCATCACCCGCAAGTTTGTCGATGGCATTCACGACCTGATCGGCCCGGACATCGACATTCCGGCGCCCGACATGGGCACCAACGACAAGGTCATGGCCTGGTTCATGAACCAGTACGCCAAGTATCACGGCTTCAATCCGGCCTGCGTCACGGGCAAGCCGGTCGAACTGCACGGGCTGCCGGGCCGCGAAGAGGCCACGGGCCGCGGCGTCGGCATTTTGACGTTCAAACTGCTCAGCCGCATGGGCCGCAAGCCGATCGATACTCGGATCGCCATTCAGGGCTTCGGTAACGTCGGTTCGCACGCCTCGAAGTTTCTGGACGAAGCCGAATACAAGATTCTCGCCGTCAGCGATGTCAGCGGAGCTTACTATCGCAAAGAGGGGCTCGATATTCCGGCCATGCTGCGCTACGCGAACGAGCATAACGGCGCGCTGGCCGGCTATACGGAAGCCGAGCGGATCTCGAACGAGCAACTGCTGGAACTCGACGTCGATCTGTTGATCCCTGCGGCGCTTGGCGGCGTACTGACTAAAGAGAACGCCGATCGGATCAAGGCCCAGATCATCATTGAAGCCGCCAACGCGCCGACGAACTTCGACGCCGACGACATCCTGCACGAACGCGGCGTGACGATTTTGCCCGACATCCTGGCGAACGCGGGCGGGGTGACGGGCAGCTACTTCGAATGGGTCCAGAATCGTCAGCGATATCAGTGGGGCCTGAGCCGCGTGCGGCAGGAACTCGATCACGTGCTTTCCGAGGCCTTCGAACGCGTTTGGCAATTGTCGGCGGAACGCAAGGTGAGTTTGCGCACGGCGGCATACATTCTCGGCATCGGTCGCGTCGGCCGAGCCACCGTGTTGGGAGGCATTACATGAAGGCGGCGGCGGTATCCTTCGAGGTCGTTCGAAAAATCCCGATGTTTCGCGGGCTTTCCGAGGCCGAGGCCCGGCATCTGGCGCAGATCGTCGGCGTTGCGGACTACGCCCCGGCACAAACGGTCATCGAGCAAGGCGCGCAGAGCCAGCGGCTGTGGGTCTTGTTGGAAGGCAAGTGCGAGGTTTGGCACACGCAGAACGGGCAAACGCCCGCGGCCGATCCGGTGATGCTCGCCACGCTCGAACCGTACAGCAACTTCGGCGAAATGTCGTTCTTCCACCCCGCGCCGCACTCGGCCAGCGTGCGGGCCCAATCGCAGGTCAAATTGCTCTACATCGAGCGAGCGAGCTACGATCGGCTGCTGGTCGAAGAACCCGGGGCCGGTTCGAAACTGGCCATCAACACCGTCGCCAGCCTGGCCGAGCGCTTGCGCCGCATGGACGAATGGGTCGACGAGCTCGTCAGCAAAAACGCCGCCAACCAGCGAATTCCCGAATGGAACCGGCTGCGGGCGACGTTGTTCGATGGCTGGACGCTGTGAAGGAGGCGTCGGGCGATAGGCGTCAGGAGCTAGGAGCCAGGCGAGCCGGAGGCGTCAGGAGCTAGGAGCCAGGCGAGCCGGAGGCGTCAGGAGCTAGGAGCCAGGCGAGCCGGAGGCGTCAGGAGCTAGGCGAGCCGGAGGCGTCAGGAGCTAGGCGAGCTGGATGCGTCAGCCTCCGGGTTCTTCGCGCGTCAGGCTTTTGCTCCCTCTCACTTTGGGAGAGGGCCGGGGTGAGGGCCGCGTGGCGACTACGAATCGATCTATCGTGGGTGATTACCTATGACGACTAAACAAGCGGTCATTGAAATCATACAGCGTCTGCCCGACGACGCGACGCTCGCCGACATCATGGCGGAACTTTATTTTCGGCAAAAAGTCGATGTTGGGCTTCGCCAGCTCGATGCAGGCGAGGGATTGGAACACGACGAGGCAAAGCGGCGACTGAGCAAATGGCTAAGCTGAGATGGCAAAGCTCATTTGGTCGCCCCAGGCAATAGACGACCTCGACGCAATTTGCTCGTATATCGAGCGAGGCTCGAACGCATACGCTCGCCTTTTTGGCGAACGCTTGATATCACTGGCCGAGTCGATTCCTCTCCATCCGCTCCTCGGGGCCGTCGTGCCCGAGTACATGCGGGAAGATCTTCGTGAGCGGAGGTTGCAGAACTACCGCCTGATCTATCGCATCGTTGGCGACACGATTCAGATCGTCACCATTGCCCACGGCGCCAAGCCGCTGCCGCCGGTTTGAGTTGCGCTTACGGCCTCGCCGCCCACGTTATCAACGAAGCGGTTATTCCTCCCTTTCCGCTTTGCTCTCGTCCGCCGTGCTTTGCCCTGCCGGGCTGGCCGGCGCGGCGCCAAGACGACGCATGAGTTGACGCATGCCTGAGGGGGGCAACAAACGAGAATCGCCCGGCAGCCACGTGGAGTAGAGAACGGGGTCTTCGTACTCGAACGGCGGCGATATGTCAAACGTGTAGACGCCCAGCGGGGTTTTCTTGATGACGATTCCAGGGTTGGATTGTCGCAACATTTGCAACGCGCGGCGGAAAACTTCGGCCTCGCCCTCCGGGACCTCTAACTGATCGCCCTCGTCGAGCGCGAGCGAGGCCGTTCGGTCTGATTCTTCAAACGGGAAATCCTGATAAATACTTAGCGATTTTAGCCGCTTCAGGGCGAGTAACGATTCGAGCGTTTGCTTCGATAGAGACGTAGCCGCGATCGACAGTTCTTCGAGCGATTTCAACGGCGCCAAGTCCCCCAACTCCGCGCCGTCGAATTCGACGTGAGTCAGGTCGAGCGATTTCAGCCGGGGGAAGACGGCGAGATGGCGGAGATCTTGCCCGCTGACCTCGGAATACTCGATGTGAATGGTTTCCAGTTGCGGCAACGCTGGAAAATGGGAAAGCGAACCTTGCGTACCGGTCCCAAAAGTCACGACCAGCAGCTTCAGGTTCGCCAGGCCTGCCACACGCGCTAGCTGGTCGCGAGGGAAGTCTTCCCAATCGTTAAGGCAGAGCGCTTCAATTTGCGTCAGCTTGCCGATGCCCTCGTGGAACTCGCGCGAGGCCCGTCTGCCCTCGTCACCTGAGCGCTCGCCTTCTGAATCTTCGGCTTCTGAGCCTTCGCCTTCTGGGCTTTCGCTTTCACCCCCCAGCCATCGCATCAGCGCGTCGAAGACCGTGGAGTGCTTGCGAGGCGATTGTTTCGGCTCGTCGTCCGGGTATCTGCTGATGCACAACCATCGCAGGCGCCGCATGCCGGCCAGCGCGTCGGTCATGCCCGGGGTCCAACGTTCGACGTGGGCGCTCAGATACTGCAATCGCGGCAATCTTGCCAACCGCCTGGCCAATGCTTCGTCGAGCATCATGTCATCGATTTCGATTCCGATAATATGCCGGCGGAAGCGGTCGGGCACGATGAATTCCAGCCACTTTGGGCCCGGGCGCTCGATCATGATCGTGTCCATGCCATGGTCCTGTTCAAATTCGGCGATGAGCGGATCTTGCAGGCTCGCGCGATTGCGGGCCGCGGCGAACCAGGCGCAACACACGGCCGCGACCGCCACGGCGACCAGCATCGTCCGCAAGCTAAAGCGCAGGCCCGGCCGATTGCGGCGCAACAACCATTCGCAGCCGCCGGTCGGCACGGCCAGCAACAGCAGCCACAACGCTACGTTGCCCGCCAACCGCGCCGCGCTGTATTCCCAGTTGAAGATGCCGCACGGTCCCGGGCTGAGCAGCAGATTATGCCAGTGCCAGATCAGCGGCCAACCATATTGCCCTTGATGCGTGCCCGTAGTTTCCCGCCCGTGAATAGCCGAGTCGGCAGGGACGATTTCTGACGTGATATTGGCCAGCGTGATCGGCGCCGCGATGAGAAACACCACGACCAACGTCAAGACTCGCGGGCGGTAGCGTGAGAATGCTGCGAACTTCGGAAGTTTCAACGCGTATTCTCCCCTTCGTGATCGTCCGACGATCGAACAACTGAGCGCTCGCAAGCCCGTCAACCGCTGCACGCGGAAGGCACAACGCGGTCAGAGACGCGAGGAGCGTCTAACCGGAACGTCCCGCGGCGCCGCTTCAATTTCGGACGGAGCAGGAGTTTGAGAAGCAGGCTGCCCATGCCTGCCAGCATGAGGCACGCGAGGGCCGCGGGCAAGAGCAGCAACCCGCTTTGACGCGGTTGGCCCGACGGTCCATTGAGTCGTTGATGCTTGCGGCCTGCCGTCGCTTCGCAATTGGGAAGTAAGCCGCCGGACGGCAATTGCAGACCTGAATCCCCGCTCATTGGGCGCAAGGCTATTGGTTATCGCCGCTTTAATCCCCCTAACCCGGATTATTCATCAGCCCCGAGAATGCTCGACAAAGCGCTTCACACTAACCCGAAGCGCTAGCGAGGTAAGGCGATTGCTCCACCTCGCTTGCGATTCGGGTTGGTATGGGCTGATGAATAATCCGGGCTAATTCCTATCCCCGGACTCTCATCTTCCAACACCTTTCTCCTTCCGGTTTCGCATCGCCGCTCGACTCTCTATCATGGCGTTCGAGGCGGCAAGCGCGTCGTAGTTCCGCCGGCGTTCGATACTGCGAGGAGTCCGTCGTCACGCGGCCCTCACCCCAGCCCTCTCCCAAAGGTAGAGGGAGCAATAAAGGAGCATTTCATGGCGCGTCCGGTCACCTTGTTCACGGGCCAATGGGCCGATATGAAGCTGGAAGATTTGGCCCGCAAGGCGGCCGAGTTCGGCTATCAGGGACTGGAACTGGCCTGCTGGGGCGATCACTTCGAGGTCGACAAGGCCCTGGCCGACGACAGTTATTGCGCCAATCGCCGCGATCTGCTGGAGCGGCACGATCTGCAATTGCACGCGATCAGCACGCACCTGGTCGGCCAGGCCGTGCTCGACGTGATCGACGAGCGGCACAAGGCGATTCTGCCGCCGCGGGTCTGGGGCGACGGCGACCCGGCCGGCGTGAACGCCCGCGCGGCCGAAGAGCTGAAAAACACGGCCCGGGCGGCGCAGAAGCTCGGCGTGAGCGTGGTCAACGGCTTTAGCGGATCGAGCATCTGGCACTTGCTCTATTCGTTTCCGCCCGTGCCGCCGGCCATGATCGACCGCGGCTACGAATTGTTGGCCGAGCGGTTCAATCCGATTCTCGACGCCTTCGCCGACTGCGGCGTGCGGTTCGCTCTGGAGGTGCACCCGACGGAAATCGCCTTCGATCTGCACAGCGCCGAGCGCACGCTGGCGGCGCTCGAGCGGCGCGAAGAGTTCGGCTTCAATTTCGATCCCAGCCATTTGCACTGGCAAGGCGTCGATCCGGTGGAATTCATCCGGACGTTTGCGGACCGGATTTATCACGTGCATATCAAGGACGCGATCGTGACGCTCAACGGCCGCGGCGGCATTCTGGCCAGCCACTTGAATTTCGGCGATCCGCGCCGCGGTTGGGATTTTCGTTCGCCGGGCCGCGGCGGCGTGAATTTCGAGGAGATCATCCGGGCGCTCAACGCGATCGGCTACGACGGGCCGCTGTCGGTCGAGTGGGAAGACGCCGGCATGCAGCGCGAGGCCGGCGCCAAGGAAGCCTGCGAGTTCGTCAAGCGGATCGATTTTCCGCCCAGCAACGTGGCTTTCGACGCGGCGTTTTCGAAGGATTAAGCGGCGCAGGCCGCCGTTGCATGGTAGACTGGAAAAATCGATCGAACGTGAGTTTTATACTGTGCCCGGCTAAGAATGAGACGTGCGTTGGTCGTGGGGCGGCCTTCCAGGCCGCCAGCCGTTGACGGCCTGGAAGGCCGCCCCACTGCCGCCCAAGCGTCTCGTTGGCGCCCGCGTGCGGTATAGCTCGGGCCAGCGGAAAGCGAATTCCAGACGGATGAACAGCCTTGTTGCGAGGTTTTCGTGCATCGCCGCGATCTTGCTCGGCGCCGCCGAATTGCGCGCCGAGACGGTCGGCGAAGCGCGGGCCTCGCTCGTTGAAGGCCACGTCGGACGATTAGGCGAGTTGGCTCAGTGGTGCGAAGAGCAGGGGCTCGACCGAGAGGCCGAGATCACGCGCGGCTGGCTGCCGCCCGTCGAGCCGCTGGTGCTGTTCGTGCCGCTGGTCGAAGATGCGACCGACCGGGCCGCAGCGTCCGATCGAGACGCTCGACTCTCGCAGGCCTGGCGAGAGCGCTTCGACACGTTGCGGCAAACGCAGGCCGCGGCCCTGTTCGCCCTGGTCGCGCGGGCCGTCGAAGAGCATCGATACTCGATCGGCTTCGAATTGCTGCACGAAACGTTGCGTGAAGATCCGCAGCACGAGGCCGCGCGGTTGCTGCTGGGCTATCGCGAGCGCGACGCCCACTGGCTCACGCGATACGAATGGGCCAAGGCCCAAGTCAACCAGGTCTGGGATGCGCGATTCGGCTGGCTGCCCAAAAGCCAGCTTGCACGGTACGCTGGCGGCGAGCGATTCTTCAAGGGTCGCTGGGTCGGTGCGGAGGAAGATGCGCGGCAGCGCGGCGCTCTCGGCGGCTGGGAGGTGACGACCGAGCACTATCGCGTGCGGACCAACCACAGCCTCGAAGAAGGGGTGCGGCTCGCCTCGCGGCTCGAGCGGCTGTACGACGTCTGGCGACAAGTCTTCGTCCGCTATTACTTGACGGACGCCGAACTGGGCAAGCTCCTCGCCGGCGGCGGCCTGCCCGTGCGCGCCATGCTCCGTTACAACGTGACTTATTTCAGCAATCGCACCCAGTACGTCGAGGCGCTCAAGTCCCAGGAGCCGAACATCGCGATTAGCACGGGCTATTACCGCGGCAAGAGCAAGACGGCGTACTTCTTCGCCGGTGAAGAGCAGGACGACAGCAATCTGTATCACGAAGCGACCCATCAGCTTTTCAGCGAGACTCGCAACGTCGGGCCGCACGTCGGCCGCGACGCCAACTTCTGGGTCATCGAAGGGATCGCCTGTTCTATGGAATCGCTCGTCGAGGGCGATCGTTACTGCACGATCGGCGGCGCCGACGCCCTCCGCCTCGACAACGCCCGGACGCGTCTGCTTCGAGACGACTTTTACGTGCCGCTGGCGGAATTGACCGCCATCGGCATGAACGCCTTGCAGCGCGACGCCCAGCGAATCAGCCCGATCTACAGCGAATCGTCGGGCTTGACGTATTTCTTGATGTTCGCCCAGGGCGGCCGCTACCGCGACGCGCTGGTCGATTATCTGGTCGCCATCTATACCGGCCGCGACGGCCCCCAGACGCTCGCGGAATTGACTCAAACGCCCTACGCCGAACTCGACCGGCAATACCGCGAGTTCATGACGTCCAATCAATTCGACTGAGCGTCGAACTTAGCCCTCGTTGTTCACCCTCTCATCCTTCCGCCTTGATTCTGCCATCATGCGTCCCTGGAAGCTTTCCGAAACCAATTACGGCTATACGAAGCATCACAAGTTCGAAGTGGCGGTCTTGCCGTTGGGCGCCACCGAGCCGCACAATCTCCACTTGCCTTACGGCACCGACATGTACGAAGGGGACGTGGTCGGCGAGAAGATTTGCGAAGCGGCCCACGAGCGCGGGGCAAAAGTCGTGCTGCTGCCGACGATGCCCTACGGCACGGAAACCAACCAGATGGCGTTTCCGCTGGCAATGAACGTCAACCCTTCGACGCTCGGCGCGGTCGTGACCGACTTGGTCGATTCGCTGGTGCAGCACGGCATTTTGAAGATCGTGCTGCTCAACAGCCACGGCGGCAACGACCTGAAGCCGCTCTTGAGAGAACTTTACGGCAAGACCCCGGCCCAGTTGTTCCTGTGCAATTGGTATCGCGTGCTGGCCGACGTCGAGAAGGAAATCTTCGAAGACCCGGGCGATCACGGCGGCGAGTTGGAAACTTCGGTGATCATGGCCTACTACCCGCACCTGGTTTCGCACCGGCCCGACGGCACGCTCGACGCCGATCAAGGGGCCACGGCCCAAACCCGCTTCGAAGCCGTCAACCGCGGCTGGGTTTCGATCACGCGGCCTTGGCGCCTGCTGACCACCAACAGCGGCGCCGGCAACCCCCATCCGGCGACGGCCGAGAAAGGCCGCCGCACGATGGAGTTGCTCGTCGAGCGGTTGGCGGGTTTTCTGGTCGAGCTTTCTGGTGCGAAAGTCGACGAGCGGTTTCCGTATTGAACCAACCACCGATGGCACGGATAGAAGAATTCGAGAATCCGTACTACGAACGTTCTACTTCTCCGCGTCTCGCAAAGATTCATGCGGCGGTTTTGGCGGGAGGCAAGCCACGGATGAAACACGGATCGAACACGGATCGGAGATGGTTTTTTGGTTCCTCAGCAGAATCTGTGCGTGATTTTGGCTGCAGATCAGGTGGAGGCGTGCGTTTTTTGAGGCATATCCGGGCAAATAAATGGGGCTTTAATGCACGGATGAGATCATTCGTGATTGAATGGCCTTGGTGCGCTGCGGCGGGGCAGGGCCTTTTGCACTTCGCAAGCAACTCATTTATTTGCCCGGCTATGCCTTTGAAAACGCAACCGTAGCCCCGCTAATCGGCGCCCAAAACCGCCCATAGATTCCGCGGAAGAGCCGTTTTTTTCGATTCAGTATTTCGTCCGTGATCGATCCGTGTTCCATCCGTGGCTCAATTGATTGCGGCCGAAGGCCGCGCTGGGGTTACTTTGGCTCGATTTTCGCCGCTCAACCTTTCCAGAATTTCACGCAGACCGGCATCGGCACGTCGAGCTTGTGCCCGGTCGGCGTCAGTTTGCCCGTCTGGGGATCGATGCGGAATACGACGATCGATGCGGAGTCTTGATTTTCGGCCAGCAGGAACGCGCCTGACGGGTCGATGCCGAAATTGCGCGGCGTCTTGCCTTCGGTCGATTGATTGCCCACCGTGGTCAGCCGCCCGCTGTCGGGGTCGATGCTGAAGATGGCGATGCTGTTGTGGCCGCGGTTCGAGCCATAGAGGAACTTGCCCGACGGGTGAACCTGCACTTCGGCCGTGCTGTCGCCGGGGGCCAGTGGCCGCGGCAGGGTGGTGATGGTCTGCGTTTCGGTGAGCACGCCCTTGTCGGCGTCGTAGTCGAAGGCCGTGACGGTGCAGCTCATCTCGTTGATCACGTAGGCCGAGCGGCCGCTGGGATGAAAGGCGAAGTGCCGCGGCCCCGAGCCGGGCTTCACGTTGGCCGCCGGCGGATCGTTGGGCGTCAGCGTGCCTTTCCGGGCGTCGAAGCGATAGACCAGCACTTTGTCGAGCCCGAGATCGGCCGCGAAGGCGAAGCGGTTGGCGGCGTCGAGGTTGATCGAATGGGCGTGCGGCGACTCTTGACGACGCTTATCGACGCTCGAGCCCTTGTGCTGCACGAAGGCCGTGGCCTTGCCCAGGCGGCCGTCATTGCCAATCGGCAATACGCAGACGCTGCCGCCGCCATAGTTGGCCGCCAGCACGTTCTTGCCCGTCTTGTCGACCACCAGGTGGCACGGCCCGGCGCCTTCGGACGATTGCTGGTTCAAGAGTTTCAGCTCGCCGCTCTTATCGATTTCGAACGCCGAGACGCCGCCCGCGTTCTTGCCGAAATCGTCGACCTCGCAGACGCAGTACAGATAGCGGCCGCTCGGGTGGATCGCCAGAAACGACGGGTTCTTGACGCCCGAGGTCGCGCCGGCCTTGGTCAGCTCGCCCGTCTTGCGATCGAGCTTGAGCCGATAGATGCCCTCGCTCGTGCCGCTGGCATACGTGCCGACATAGAGCGTGATCGGGCCGTCCTGATCCGCGGCTTGCGACATTTGGGCAAGCCCCAAGTTCATAGCGACCGCGGCCGCCAACAGCAAAATTGCCCTCAACGAGAACCCGTTCGAGCTTGTCATTTTAAATCCTCGGAATGAGCCATTCATTGATGATCTGCTAACAGATTAACTGCCGACATACTTGGCGTAAATCGTGCGGGCGGTCGGAATATCGTCGGTGCCGCCGATGATCGCCCGGCCGTCGGGGAAGACGGTCAGCAGGTAGTCGTCGACCGCCAGCCGCAAGAGGAACGGGTTGCGCGTGACCCGGCCGACGCCCGCCAGCTTTTCGGCCAGCGATTCCAGCGAAAGTTGCACGCCGCCGGGCTGAATCAACTGCACGGCGTTGCGCCCGCAGAGCACGGCCGTATGGCTGCCGCGCTCGCCCGAAAGCCAGGGAAACTCGCGGCGGCAGCAGGTCGGGCAATCGCCCGCGTCGCGCAGCGAACCCGCCTTCATCGGCAGCACTCGGTTTTCCCAGAGATCGAAGACGAGCAGGCTCCGCTGGATCGCCTCGCGATGGCCGCTGAGGATTTTGATCGCCTCCATCGCCTGGATCGAAGCAATCACGTTGATGATTGGCGAGAGGATGCCGGCCGTGTCGCAGGTCTCCATCGCGCCGGGCGGCGGGGCCTCTTGAACCAGGCAGCGCAGACAAGGCGTTTCGCCGGGCAGGATGGTCATCGTCTGTCCGCCGGCGCCGATGCAGCCGCCATAGACCCACGGCACGCCGAGCTTGACCGCCGCGTCGTTGAGCAGAAACCGGGTTTCGAAGTTGTCGGTCCCATCGACCAGCACGTCGACGCCGTCGAGCAGCGACATGACGTTCGCATGGTCGACGTCGGCCACGATCGGCTCGATCTCGATCGTCGAATTGATTCGCCGCAATTTGTTGGCCGCCGCGACCGCCTTGGGCAGTTGGGCGGCGACGTCGTCCTCGTCGAATAGCACCTGCCGCTGCAAGTTGCTCGTCTCGACGAAATCGCGATCGACGATGCGCAGCTTGCCGACGCCCGAACGTGCCAGCGTGTTGGCCAGTACCGAGCCGAGCGCTCCGCAGCCGCAGACGAGCGCCCGGCTGGCCAGCAGGCGGCGCTGGCCCTCTTCGCCGATGGCCGGGTAGCGGATCTGTCGCGAGTAGCGGTCGAGATCGGTCATGAGTGAAAGCGTGATAGATGAAGTCGGCGGCGGGTCCGGCGGACGGCACACGGAGTGTGCCTGCTACTTTCAGGCCTCATGCAAGATACCCCGCGAAGTCTCCCTGGCCGGCGAGCGCTCGCTGCAATTCGTCGCAAGCGCGGCGGGCGGCGGAAAGGTCATCGTGCCATCGACCGGCTTGTTGTGCAATGATGGGCAGCGTGGCGCCGGCCGATCTCGAAGCGATAAGAGCTGGATCGGAATCTTCACAGACGATTGTCTCCGCCCAGGCGGCGGGGGCGATCGCGGCGCCGGGGCCGAAATGCTGAGCGAGCAAAACGTTTCTCGCGCCGCGGGCGACGGCTTCGGGAAGTTCCGCATCGGCTTCGACGACGACCATCGCCACGCACGGCCACGGCGCCAAGCGATGAAGTTCGGCTGCAAGACGATCGGTATCGCCGCCAGCGCGAGCTAGCAGCCACACGCCGAGCCGGCTGGCTTCGGCGCATAGTTCGTCATTGGGCGACTCCACAACCATCGCCAGATCGGCCGCGCGCCACTGACGCAGTTCGGCCGGCGGCAGGGCCGATTGTTCGACGCCGCGTATGACCCACGGCTTGCCTTCAAGCAATAACTTGCGCCCGCGAACGCCCAGCGGGCGGATGCCGAGCGTGTGCGTGGTCGAGGCGAGTAGATCGCTGCCTTGGTGCAGTTCGACTTCGACGCGATACAAAAACGGCAACTCCGGCGACCAGAAGCAAGGGTCGGGCACGATCGCTTCGGCGAGTAGATCGGCGCATATCGCGCGTGGGGCTGCGCCCCACCCTACGTTAGCGCCGGCGGCTTCGGCTTGCGACCGCTTTGGGTTCATGCGGATCGCCGCGGAAAGCGTGCTAGCATAGGCGCATTGCGGCCCGACCACGCGGCCAGCGAGTTTCGCTCCGGCGGGCGCCGCGTCGCTCGGTAGCCGCGCGTAGATGCGAGCCTCGGCGTTGTTTGCATCGCCAAAAAAGACTTCGAGTTCTTCCCACCGACTGGCAGTCATTTCACCATTGCTGCTTTCAATTCCCCCAACTCCTTCCAGCCGCTGCGTGACCAGGAGGCTTACGCCTCCCGCTCGCCTGACGCCCTTTAAGCCGATTGCTCGCGCAATTCATCCGCCAACGCCTGCGCCAAAAACCGCCCGGTGACGGAGCCGGCGGCGCGCGAGACCATCTCGGGCGTGCCGTGGGCCACGACGCGGCCCCCTTCGTCGGCGGCGCCGGGGCCGAGGTCGATCAGGTAGTCGGCGGCTTTGATCACGTGCATGTTGTGCTCGACAATGATCAGCGAATGCCCGACGGCCAGCAAAGCCTCGAAGCAATCGAGAAGCTGCACGATGTCGGAAAAGTGCAAGCCGGTGGTCGGCTCGTCGAGGATGAACAGGCTGCGGCCGCGCCTGGCGGTCGACATGTAGCTGGCCAGCTTCAAGCGTTGCGATTCGCCGCCGCTCAGCGTGTTGGCCGGCTGGCCGAGCCGCACGTAGTCGAGCCCGACGTCGATCAACTTTTTCAGCCGGGCTTGCACCTTCGGCCGCCCGCGGAAAAACGAGAACGCCTGGCGGACGGTCATCTCGAGCACGTCGGCGATGTTGCGGCCGCGATAGAGCACGTCGAGGATTTCGCGCCGATAGCGGCGGCCCTGGCACTGGGCGCACTTCATGTAGACGTCGGCCAGGAACTGCATGTCGATCTCGATGTAACCGTCCCCTTCGCAAGCCGAGCAGCGGCCCCCTTCGACGTTGAAGCTGAAATGGCTGGCCGTGTAGTTGTGCGTCTTGGCCTCGACCGTTTCGGCGAACACGGCCCGGATTTCGTCGAAGGCCTTGAGATACGTCACCGGGTTCGAGCGCGGCGAGCGGCCGATCGGGCTTTGGTCGACCATGATCACGTCGTTGATCTGCCCGTCGCCGAACACGTCGTCGCAGTCGTAGCGCTTGGGCGCGTCTTTTCGCAGCCGCCGGCAGAGCGAGGGATAGAGCGTATCTTCGACGAGCGTGCTTTTGCCCGAGCCGCTGACGCCGGTCACCACGCAGAGCACGCCGAGCGGGAATTCGACCGTGATGTTCTTCAAATTGTTGCCGCGGGCGCCGGCCAGGCGAATCCAGCCGTGATTCGGCTGCCGGCGTTTGGTCGGCATGCGGATCAAGCGCCGGCCCGAAAGATAATCGCCCGTCAGGCTCGTGGGGCAGGCGGCCATTTCTTCGGGCGTGCCTTGAAACACGACTTTGCCGCCGCGTTCGCCAGCGCCGGGGCCAATCTCGACGACCTGATCGGCCGCGCGGATCATCGCCTCTTCGTGTTCGACAACGATCACCGAGTTGCCCCGATTGCGCAAGCCATTGATCGCCGACAGCAGCCGGTCGGTGTCTTGCGGGTGCAGGCCGACCGAAGGTTCGTCGAGCACGTAGAGCATATTCACGAGGCTCGAACCCAACGCCGAAGTGAGCGAGACGCGCTGCGCTTCGCCGCCGCTGAGCGTGCGAAGCGTGCGGTCGAGCGTGAGATAGCCGAGGCCGACCGTTTCCAGATAGCCCAGCCGGGCCCGAACTTGTTCGAGCATCATGCGACCAACTGCGCGATCCCACTCGCCCAGTTCGAGCCGGCGAAAGAATTCGGCCGCGTCGCGGATTTTCATGGCACACAGTTCGGCGATGTTCTTGCCCCCGATCTTCGTGGCCAGCGCCTCGGGCCGCAGTCGCGTGCCGCCGCAGCTCGGGCAAGAGCGATAGCTCCGCCAGCGGCTCAAGAAGACGCGAATGTGCATCTTGTACTTGCGGCGTTCGAGCCAGGCGAAAAAGCCCTTCAGCCCGCCGAACTCGCGCTCCGGCACGCCGTCGACGATCAATTTCCGCTGCTTCGCGGAGAGCTCGCGAAACGGCACGTCGACCGGCAGATGGTAATCGTCGGCCAGCGCCAGCAGCTCTTTTTGCTCGTGGGCGTAGGCCGGACTGTTCCAGGGAGCGATCGCGCCTTCGCGGAGCGTCTTGTGCGGATCGGGCACGACCAGGTCGAGGTCGATATCGATCACATTGCCGAACCCTTCGCACTCCGGGCAGGCGCCCAGCGGACTGTTGAAGCTATACAGCCGCGGTTCCGGCGCCGGGTATTCCAACTGGCAATCGCCGCACGCCAGGTGCGTGCTAAACCCAATCCGCCGCCACGTCTGCTCTTCGAGGCGGTACTCAATGCCCTCTCCCTCCGGGTTAGGGTGAGGGCTTCCCGCCTCATGCTCGGCCCCCTGCATCTCCACAAACACAAAGCACCTGCCGCCCCCTTTCCCCAACGCCGTCTCCAGCGAGTCGCGCACCCGCTCGTCCGACGAACTGCCTGCCGACAGCCGATCGACGACGACATAAAGCGGCGCCTTCGCGTCCGCCTCGTCGGCCGGCGGCGCCGGGGCTTCGCCCAGATTCATCAGCCGCGCGCCGCGAATCAGCCGCACGAAGCCTTCTTCGCGCAAGCCCGCGGCGAACGAAGCGAAATCCTCGTCCGTCTTCAATACTGCCGGAAAGGCGACCAGATACCGCGTCCCCTCGGGCAGCTTCGCCAGCTCGGCGGCCACGCTTTGCGGCGAATCGCGGCGCACTTCGCGGCCGCACTTCAGGCAAAACACGCGGCCGATCTTGGCGAACAGCAGCCGCAGGTAATCGTTCGTTTCGGTGGCGGTGCCGACCGTCGAGCGGCTCGAACGGCTGGGGCTTTTGTTGGCCACGGCCACGGCGGGCGGAATACCGTCGATCCGCTCGGCCGCCGGCTTTTCCAACCGCTCCAGAAACTGCCGCGTGTAGGCCGAGAAGCTTTCGATATACCGCCGCTGCCCTTCGGCGTAGAGCGTGTCGAAAGCCAGGCTGCTCTTGCCGCTGCCGCTGACCCCGCAAAACACGATCAGCCGCCGGTGCGGCAGGTCGAGATCGACGTGCTTGAGGTTGTGCACGTCGACGCCGCGTAGCGTGATGAACCCTTTGGGCACGGCCAGTGTTCCCCGGCGAAGTAGCGAGACAATCAGCCAAACTACTATCTTACGCCGCCGGCTATGATGCGCCCATGAGCCGAAGGCTTGCATTGGCATAATGGGCCGGTATGATGGCGCTCGATCCCCTTCGGGGGTTCACCTAGCCCGCGTGAGGTACCTGCCCCGCCTTGCGCGGGTTTCTGTTTGCGCCGCCAGCAACACAGGAATAGCCCACTACCCGCGTTGAGGCTGGCTCAGCTACGCTCGAACCCGCCGCTGCTGGCCAGTTTCATGCCGGGGCGGAAGTGGGGCCGGGGAATGACGCGAGGCTCGGCGTCGAGGGCCTTCAAGAGATAGTCGGCCGCTACCCGCGAGGCGCCGCCGTGACCGACGCGCACCTTGAGCTGCACCAACTGACGCACCCGCTCGCGCCGCCGCCGCTCGTCCGTCAGCCACTCGATCACGTGGGCCGCCAACTGCTCGGAGCGGTCTTCGCAGGTGAGGTACTCCGGGAACAGAACTTTGTCGGCGTCGTGCTGCGAGGGATCGTAAGGCGTGACGTCCTTGGGAAACAGTTCGTCGGCCGTCAGCAGGTTCACGAGCGTGATGTATTTCACCTTGCGAAAGAAGCCCTGCACGAAGTAGGCAAAGCGGCTGATCCAGTACAGCACCACCGTCGGTTTGCCGTGGTGTAGCAGTTCGAGCGAGACCGAACCGGAAACGGCCATGCAGCAATCGGCCAGTTCGATCAACTCGGGCGTTTTCTTCAGGTAGACTTCGATCGGCAGGCCGCTCTTGGCCGTAAGCTGCCGGGCGAACTCGGCCTGGCGGGGCTTGAAGCTGGCTACGGCGAAGCGCGCATCGGGAACCGCTTGCCGCACGCGCGCCGCCGCTTTCAAGAACCAGTGCAGGTTGTGCTCGACTTCCTGCGTGCGCGAGCCCGGCAGGATCGTGACCAGCGGCCCTTCGTGTTGGATTTGTTGGTCGAGAAAATCTTGATCGAGCCGCTGCCGCCGCACCTCGTCGAAGTAAGGATGGCCGACAAACGTGGCGTTGCAGCCGCGCTGGCGAAACCAGGCTTCCTCGAACGGCAGGCTGCACAGCACGTGATCGACGAACCGCCGCATCTTCTTGACCCGCCAACTGGCCCAAGCCCAGATTTGCGGCGGAGCGTAATAATACACCGGAATGCCGTTCGCCTTGGCCCGCCGCGCGATCCACCAGTTGAAACCCGGATAATCGACCAGCACCACGGCATCGGGCTGTTCGCGGCGAAAGTAGCCGTCGGCGCGGCGGACCAGCGCCAGGAACTTGTGCAGATTCAACAGCACGCGCAGGAACCACATCACGGCCAGCGCCGTCAGGTCGACGTGCAAATCGCAGCCGGCTTCGGCCATCAAGGGCCCGCCGTAGCCGACGAATTGGGCGTCGGGACGTCGCGCCTGGATGGCTCGCATCAAGTTGGCGGCGTGCAGATCGCCGCTCGGTTCGCCGACGGAGAAGAAGATTTTCACTGGGGCGCTTCGGCTCTCTGGCGGGCGGAACGAACGGCAACGAAGAAGGTGAAGCTCAGGCGGTCGTATTGCGGCGATCGCCGCGCTGCGCATCGCTCGGCCCGTTGCCGCGGCGCCCCAACGGCTGGGGAGGATCTATGCGAGTACACTTGCCGCCGGAGCGATCGGTTCGACGCGGAGCGATTTCCGTCACCGCGCACGACGCCAGTCGCCGCGAGCGCCAAACGGCGAACATGGCGCGAGGGCTGGGCCACGGTTCGGGCGGGATCGTTTGCGGGGCGGCGGCACAATGGTCGACATGGATTTCTCCGACGCGAAATCCTCTCCGGGCAATCATGTCCGGCAGATGCCGGTGCATGCCGCGAGCCAAAATCAGGCCCGCCACCGCTTCGTGCCGGGCGGCCCAAAACAGGCAGTCGGCGTCGCGCACCGTTTGTCCGAACAGCAGCCGCCGCGGCAACTGGGCCAACCGTCGCAGGGTCCGCCGCGTCGCCGAAAGCCGGCGGCAACCGAAGACGGCGTCGGCCCGAGCCAGACGGCGGATGAGGCGGGCGATTTCGGCGGCCGGATATTGCCCGCCCGCTTCCAGTGCGATGGCGACTTCGCCGCGGGCAGCCGCAATGCCGGCGCCCAGCGCCGCGCTCAGGCCGGCCGCGCGTTCGATGAGCAGCAAGCGCAAGCAGGGGTGCGTATCGAGGAGTGCTTTCAACCGTTGGCGGTGCTCGGCGGTCGAACCATCGTCAACGCAGAGAATCTCATACGGCTTGCCCAGCCCGGCGAACACGGCGTAAAGCTCGCCCAGCCGCCGTTCGACATCGGGCGCCGCGTTGCGCTCGGGCATGATGATCGAGTAGTGAACCATTGCCATCCGCAAAAGGACTCAAGCTGCCGTCGCCCCGCCACGTCTAACCAGGGCAGCGGAGTATCGCAGAAGCGCCGCGGCGGAGAAAGTGCAGTTTTTTGCGGCTTAAGACGTTTAACTGCAAGGGGTTGTACATCCTCCCGCTGCTTCCCTCGCAGGCGCGATCGCCGCTGCCGCTACGCGCGTAAAAACGGGTTCGCGCGGTTGATACTGTAGGGAACGCCCTCCGCGGCGTTCCGGGAAGCGCGAATCGGCGCGAATCCCGGGTGTACGGCACGCCACAGAGGGCGTGCCCTACAGGCTTTTGCCGCGAATGTCTACTTACGCTGCCGCGACGCTGGCACTCTGAGCGACGTGCTCGGCGCCACGCCGCACGACGATGGGTAGTGATACCATTTGCGAGCATGTCAAGGAAAAAGGGCGAATTGGAAGGATGAGCTCGGCCCCCATCCGTGTTTGCCACCAGCTTTAGAGATCGTCCTGCTTTCTGGAAAGATGGATAAGGCCGAAGGCCGCCGTAGCACCGAAGGTGCGTCATTCGATAGCCCAGGGCGCAGCCCTCGTTGTTCTACACATCTTTTTACTTGCATTTTCCCGACAGACTTCGGCCAGAACTTTTAAATAGCCCAGGCATTTATGCCTGGGATCCATCGAGCGCGCGCACCCTCTTTGCCGATCGGCGCCTCGCGGGCCGCCGGGGGCGGCCCGCGAGGCGCCGATCGGGGGCGGA
>Ga0307373_10000580_pt1 | contig 70474 bp, 78 predicted proteins | sample OX2MG_FD_202534 | JGI IMG/M metagenome (GOLD analysis project Ga0307373, IMG submission 202534) | Soil microbial communities from Risofladan, Vaasa, Finland - OX-2 | ecosystem: Environmental > Terrestrial > Soil > Coastal area > Acid sulfate soil | place: Finland: Risofladan, Vaasa | collected... | reverse complement strand
AAGCCCAAGCCCGCGCCCGATTCCAGCGTTACGGTTCCCGCAAGGTGGCCCAGCTTCTGCGGGAAATCCGCGGCAAGAGCGTTCTGGAGGCAGAGGAAATCCTGCCCTCCGTGCCGCGCGCCTGCCGGGAGATGGTGGAGAAGACCGTCAAGTCCGCCGCCGCCAATTTGGCCGTCAAGCTCGGCCGCGCCGGCAAGACCGTGGTGCCGGAGCGGGTTTTCATCAAATCGTGCTGGGCGGGCGCCGGCCCCATGGGCCACATGAAGCGCGTGCTGCCCGCGCCGCAGGGCCGGGCCATGACCTTTAAGCGCAAGGTCAGCCATCTGACCGTGATTGTTTCCGACGGCGTCGAGGAGAATAATTAATGGGACAAAAAGCCCACCCCCGGGGCTTGCGCCTGGGCTATATCGTCGATTGGCAGTCGCGCTGGTTCGCGCCGCGCCAGATGCCCGATTTGATCGGTGAAGATTTTAAAATTCGCAGCCTGATTAAAAACGCCTTCCGCCAGGCCGCGGTCAGCTCCGTGGTCATCGAGCGCGCCGGCTCCTATCTGCGCGTCAACATCCACACCGCCCGCCCCGGCGTCGTCATCGGCAAGCGCGGCGCGGACATCGAGGCGCTGCGCACGCAGATTGAAAGCCTGACCGCCCGCAAGACTTTCGTCAACGTCATGGAGATTAAGGAGCCCGAGCTGGATGCCCACCTGGTCGGCGAAGCCATCGCGGCGCAGATTGAGAAGCGAGTGGCCTACCGGCGCGCGATGCGCCGGGCCATGGAGCGGACCATGCAGGCGGGGGCGCTGGGCATCAAGGTCCGCGTGGGCGGGCGCTTGAACGGATCCGAAATCGCGCGCACCGAGTGGCTGCGCGAGGGGCGCATTCCCCTGCACACCTACAGCGCGGACATCGACTACGGCGCCGTCGAGGCCGTGACCGTCGCCGGCCTCATCGGCGTGAAGGTTTGGATTTTTAAGAAACTGCTCTTCGTGAAAAACCCGAAGGAGCTTTTGAAGTTCGTCAAGAAGGAAGCCCCGGTCCTGACCGCGGGAGAGGCGGCTCAGGCCGCCGCGCCCGTTGCGGCGGACAAGCCGGCGGCGCAGGAGGCCCCCCGTGCTGATGCCTAAGCGGGTCAAATACCGCAAGCCCCACAGCCACCCGCGCATCAAGGGCCTGGCCAAGAGGGGCGTGGATATCTCTTTCGGGGAGTACGCCTTGAAAGCCTTGGAGCCCAAGTGGGTGACCGCCCGACAAATCGAGGCCTCGCGCGTCGCCATCGGGCGCCATTTGAAGAAAGGCGGAAAGCTTTGGGTCCGCATTTTTCCCGATAAGGCCGTCACCAAGCATCCGGCCGAGACCCGCATGGGAAAGGGAAAGGGCGCGCCGGACCATTGGGTCGCGGTGGTCAAGCCGGGCCGCGTGCTCTTTGAAATCGAGGGCATCTCGCGCGACGACGCCAAGGCGGCGCTGCGCATCGCCGCCTACAAGCTGCCTATTAAGACGCGGTTTATTTCCCGGGAGCACCTATGAAGGCCAAGGAAAGAGAGTCTTTGAGAAATTTGTCTTCGGCTGAATTGGAGGCGCACGTGCGCAAGGCCGACGAGAAGCGCTTCCGGATGGCCTTCAAGCATAAGACCGCTCCGCTGGACAACCCGGTCGAGCTGCGCAATCTGCGCCGCCACATCGCCCGGCTTAAGACCTGGATCGCGCAGAAAAGCCAAGAGGGGGCGTCATGAGCGAGGCCGTGCAGACGCAGGAGGCGGAACGCGGGCAGCGCAAGATTTTCCGCGGCGTGGTGGTTTCCGACAAGATGAACAAGACGCGGGTCGTGGAAGTCGTCCGCCTGGTCCGCCATCCGTTTTACGAAAAGGTCAGCAAAAAAATGAGCCGGTTCTCCGTCCATGACGAGACCAACGCGTCCCATGAGGGCGACCTGGTCGAGATTTCCGCCACGCGGCCGTTGTCCAAAACCAAACGCTGGCGCGTCGTGCGCGTGGTCAAGGGCGCGCAGGCGACGGGGGCCTGAGCGGGGTTTGGCATGATTCAACTTCGATCCATCATCAAGGTCGCGGATAATTCGGGGGCGCGCAAGCTCCAGTGCTTCCACGTCTCCGGCGGCAGCTATCGGCGCTACGCGGGCCTGGGAGACGTCATTGTTTGCAGCGTGCGCGACGCCCTGCCCCATGGCGCCATCAAGAAGGGCGACGTGGTCAAGGCGGTCGTGGTCCGGGTGTCCCGGAATACCCGCCGCCCCGACGGCTCGTTCATCCGCTTCGACGACAACGCCGCCTGCCTCATTGACGACAAGGGCGAGCCCAGGGGAACGCGCGTGTTCGGACCGGTGGCCCGGGAGCTGCGCGACAGGGAATATCTTAAGATCATTTCCCTGGCCCCGGAGGTGGTCTGACAATTTATGAAGTTTAAAATCCGCAAGAAAGACAGGGTCATGGTGATGGGCGGCAGGGATCGTGGCAAAATCGGCGAGGTCATCAAGATTTTTCCCGCCGAAGCCCGCGTGCTCGTGGCTAAGGCCAACATCGTGACCAAGCACCGCAAGGCCACGCAGACCGACCCACCCTCCATCCAAAAGCTGGAGGCGCCTCTCCCTTATTCACGGGTGATGCTGGTCTGCCCCAAGTGCGAAAAGCCCGTGCGGCCCAAGATGGACCGACTGCCGACCGGAGAATCCGTGCGCGTGTGCCGCAAGTGCGGAGAAACCATTCTATGAGCGCCCAGAAAACGGATGCGGCGGCTCCCGCCAAACAGCAGCCCAAGGCCAAGCCCGCCAAGAAGGGCGGCGAGGCCAAGGAAGCCGCGCCCGCGATGGCGGTCTCCGACGGAAGGGAGGCCAAGCATGCCACGCCGCGGCTCAAGACGTTTTACCACGACAAGGTCGTGCCTTCCTTGATGGAGAACCGAGGCCTTAAAAACCCTTTCCAGGTTCCGCGCTTGGTGAAAATCGTCATCAACAGCGGCGTGTCCGCGGCGCGGGAAAACGTGCAGATTCTGGACTCGGTCCGCTACGACTTGGCCATGCTGGCCGGGCAGTGGCCGCAGATTCGCCGGGCCACCAAGTCCATCTCGAACTTCAAGCTTCGCATGGGCATGCCCATCGGCCTGCGCGTGACTCTGCGCGGAGATCGGATGTACGAATTCTTGGACCGGCTTATTTCCGTGGCCGCGCCGCGCCTGCGGGACTTCCGCGGCCTGGACGCGCGGGGATTTGACGGCCGCGGCAACTACAACCTCGGCCTGCGCGATCAGATGATTTTCCCCGAGGTCAACGTCGAGAAGGCGCTGCGCCAGCAAGGGATGAACATCACCATCGTCACGACGGCGGGAAAGGACGACTTGGGAATGGAGCTGCTCAGGATGATGGGCATGCCTTTTAAAGCCGCCGCGGGGGGGAATTAGACATGGCGACGACGGCGTGGCTGGCCAAGCTCAAAAAACCGCAGAAATTCTCGACGCGCTACCACAACCGCTGCCAGATTTGCGGCCGTCCTCGCGCGTACTACCGCGATTTCGGCCTTTGCCGCATTTGCTTTAGGAAAATGGCCCATGAGGGCCTGATCCCTGGCGTTAGAAAATCATCTTGGTGAGATCATGGATACAATTGCAGACCTGCTGACGAGCATTCGCAACGCTGGAGCCCGGTTTAAGGATCGGGTGGACGTCCCTTCTTCCAAGGTTAAGATGGAAATCGTGCGCATCTTGAAAGACGAGGGCTTTATCGCCAATTTCAAGCCTATCTACGCCGCGGACACCAAGCGCGGCACCATCCGCATTTTTCTGAAGTATTCCCCCACCAAGGAGCCGGTTATTCGGGGGTTGCGCCGGATCTCGAAACCGGGATGCCGCATCTACCGCTCATGCTCGGACAGGCTTATCGAGCGCGGCGGCAGCGTGATGACTATTTTTTCCACTTCCCGCGGCGTTATGACGCATAAGGAAGCGCGCGCGAAAAAAGTGGGCGGCGAAGTCCTGTGCCAGGTGTGGTGACATGAGCAGAACTGGAAAGAAGCCGATTGTCGTCCCTTCCGGAGTGCGCGTCGATGTTTCCGGCGGAGCCGTAACGGCTAAAGGTCCCAAGGGCGAGGGCCGCGAGGTCCTGCCGAAGTTCGTGAGCGCCGCGTTGGCCGAGGGGCAAATCAAGATCAGCGCCGACGTGAGCGCGGGCAAGAACGTATCAGCTCTTTTCGGCCTGACCCGCGCGCGGGTCAATAATCTGGTGCAAGGGGTGGCCACGGGCTACTCCAAGGTTCTTGAAATCGCGGGACTGGGCTTCCGCGCCGAGGCGGCCGGGCAGAAGCTCACGCTCGCGCTGGGCAAGTCGCACCCCGTTCTTTTCGATGTGCCGGCGGGAGTCGCCGTGGCCGTCGACCCGAAAAAAACCACGCTGACCGTAAGCGGCGCGAGCAAGGACTTGGTCGGCGAAATCGCCGCGAAGATCCGCTCCTTGCGCCCGCCGGAGCCGTACAAAGGCACCGGCATCCACTACCGGGGCGAGCACATCCGCCGCAAGGCCGGCAAGACCGCGGCCGGGGCGGGCGCCGGAGCGGGCGGGGCGAAGAAATAGGAGCCGAATTTTTCCATGAAAAATAAATGGACGCGCTACGAATACCGGCGCTCCCGCACGCGCCGCCGCGTGCATGGGGCCCAGGGCGAGCGGCCGCGGCTCTGCGTTCATCGCAGCCTGACGGCGATTTACGCGCAGATTATCGACGATGCCAAAGGGGCGACCCTGGCCGCGGCGTCCTCCCTTTCTCCGGAGATCGCGCAGAAGGGGCGGGCCGCCAAGAACATCGAGTCCGCGAAGAAGGTAGGAGAACTCGTGGCCAAGAAGGCGCTCGCGGCCGGAGTCAAGAAGGTGATTTTTGATCGCGGGGCGTACTTGTACCACGGCCGGATCAAGGCCCTGGCCGAGGCCGCGCGCACGGGCGGACTTGAATTTTAACGACGGGGATATCCATGGAAAAAACAGCCACGACGGTGCAGGAAACCAAGAGCACGGCTACCGCGGCGGTCTCGCCCGCTCCGGCGGCCCCGTATCGGCGCGCGGCGTTTCAGGATCCGAAGGGTTTTAAGGAGACGGTGGTCGCCATCAATCGGGTGGCTAAGGTGGTCAAGGGAGGCAAGCGCTTTTCATTCTCGGCGCTGGTCGTCATCGGCGATGGGGCCGGCGCGGTCGGCGCGGGCTTGGGCAAGGCCCGCGAGGTCCAGGCCTCCATTCAAAAGGGCCACGCCCAGGCGCTCAAGAGCCTGGTTCATTTTCCGCTGGTCAAGGGAAGCATCCCCCACGAGATCATCGCCAAGTACCGTTCGGGCAAGGTGTGGATGCGTCCGGCCTGCGCGGGGACGGGCGTCATCGCCGGCCGCGGCGTGCGCGCCATCCTGGAAGCCGGCGGCGTCAAGGACGTGCTCAGCAAGAGCCTGGGCAGCTCCAATGTTTTCAACGTCGTCGGCGCCACGCTGGAATGCTTGAAGCTCCTGCGCACCGCCGAGGACATCGCGAAGTTGAGGGGCAAGTCATGATTCATCTCGGCAACCTGACGCCCAAGACCGGCGCGCGCCATCGCCGCCGGCGGCTGGGATTCGGCGAGGGTTCGGGCCACGGGCAGACCTCGACCAAAGGCCAGAAAGGCCAGAGAAGCCGCTCAGGCGACGGCAAGATGCCCGGCTTCGAGGGCGGGCAGAACCCCGTCCTGCGCCGCGTGCCTAAGCGCGGGTTCTCGAACAGGGCCTTCAAGAAGACCTTCCGTCTCGTGCAAATTTCCGACATTGAGCGCGTGTTTAAGAACCAAAAGGACGTATCTTTGGAAGCTCTCCGCATCCACGGCCTGGCTTCCGCGCGCGACCGCGTCAAGGTTTTGGGGACCGGGACGCTGAGCCAACCCTACCGGGTCAGCGCCCACGCGTTCTCGGCGTCGGCCCGCGAAAAAATCAAGGCGGCCGGCGGAGAAGCCGTTTCCGTCGCCTCATGATCGAGAAAGTCACCGATCTTTTCGACTCCCAGGATCTCCGCCGCAGAGTGATCTACACGCTGGGAGCCCTGGCCGTTTTCCGTTTGGGCGCGGCCATCCCCATCCCCGGAATCAACGGGGCCGCCTTGAAGGCTATTTTTTCCCAGCGCGGCGGGATTCTCAATTTTCTCAACATTTTCTCGGGCGGCGCGCTTTCCCAGTTCTCGATTTTCTCCATGGGCGTCATGCCCTACATCAACGCCTCCATCATCATCAGCCTGTTGCAGGGCGCCCACGTGCTTCCTTATTTGGATCGCCTGGCCAAGGAGGGAGAGCTCGGTCACCGCAAGCTCAACTCCATCACCCGCTATCTGACGCTGGGCCTGGGCGCCTTCCAGGCCTTCGGCTTGACCATCATGATTTCGAAGATGCCCGCGCCCGGCAACCTGCCGGTCGTGTCCAACCCCACGTGGAGCTTTTACTGCCTGACCGTGCTCACGCTCACCGCGGGAACCATGTTCGTCATGTGGCTGGGCGAGCAAATGACCGAGCAGGGCATCGGCAACGGCGTGTCGCTCATCATCTTCGCGGGAATCGTCCAGCGTCTGCCCAGCGCAACCATCGGCTTTATCCGCCTCATCCAGGCCGAGGAAATGGGGATTTTGGAGGCCGCCATTATCGTGGCGCTGCTTCTGGCCGTCACCGTCGCGGTGGTCTGGGTGGAGACGGCCCAGCGCAAGATTCCCGTGCAGTACGCCAAGCGCGTGGTGGGCCGCAAGATGTACGGCGGCGCGCAGAGCTACCTGCCTCTGAAGGTGGACCAGTCCGGCGTCATCGCGGTCATCTTCGCGGTTTCCCTGCTGGCGGTGCCCATCACCATGGCGCAGTTCGCCCGCAACGCCCCGTGGGCGCAAAACCTGGCCGACTTCATGTCCCGGGGCGACTGGGTCTACCAGCTCATTTACGCCGCGCTCATCATCTTTTTTTGCTACTTCTACAACTCCGTCTCCATTAACCCGGTGGACTTGGCCGACAACATGAAGAAGTCGGGGGGATTTATCCCCGGCTACCGGCCCGGCGAGGCGACCGCTTCCTATATAGAGTGGGTCCTTGAGCGCATCACGTTGGGCGGCGCCCTGTTCGTGGCCTTCATCTGCGTCCTGCCCGATTGGCTGCGCCGCAAATTCAACATTCCTTTTTTCTTCGGCGGCACGGCGCTCCTCATCGTGGTCGGCGTGGCTCTCGACACCATGGGGCAGTTGGAAGCCCAGCTCATCATGCGCAACTACGAGGGCTTCCTTAAAAAGAGCGGCAAGCTCCGCCAGCGCTGGTTCAACGTGGGTAGCTAGGCGATGATCGTTATTTTGCTGGGTTCCCCGGGCTCGGGCAAGGGCACGCAGAGCAAGATTTTAAGCGCGCGCTACGGCTTCGTGCACTTGGCCACGGGCGACGTGTTCCGCGCCGAGATGGAGGCCAAGACTCCGCTGGGCTTGAAGGCCGCTGACTACGTCAAGGCGGGTCGTCTAGTGCCCGACGCTGTCGTGACTGAGATGGTCGCGGGACGTTTAGATTCCCTGGGCAAGGACTACCTGCTCGACGGATTTCCGCGCAACTTGGATCAGGCCACGGCGCTCTCGCGGCTTTTGTCCTCGTCTAGGCAATCCGTGGACTTGGCGATTTTCCTGAGTCTGCCGCGCGAGGAGGCCCTGCGCCGCCTGTCCTCGCGTCTGGTTTGTTCCAAGTGCGGCGAGGTCTATAATGCCGCCAGCCGCCCGCCCAAGACCGCGGGCCGCTGCGACGCCTGCGGCGGCGCGGTCGTCGTGCGCGAGGACGATAAGGACGCCACGGCGGAGAAACGCACCATGATTTTTGAAGACTTGACCAAGCCCTTGGTGGCCTACTATAAGGCCGAGGGCGTGCTGCGGGAAATAAACGCCGCGCAGAGCCCCGAGGCGGTGGCCGAGGAATTGTCCGGCGTGGTCGAGTCCGCGCGGGTGCGCAGCTGATATTTATGACGGCGACCAAGACCATCGAGATGAAGAGCCCGGCGGAGATCGAGATCATGCGCGAGGCCGGCCGCATCGTGGGTGATATCCTGGTGGTTCTTTCCGCGGCCGCAGCCGCGGGAGCGAGCACGGCCGAGCTCGACCGCATCGCGCGCAAGGAGCTCGCCGCGCGCAAGGCCCAGCCGGCATTTTTGGGCTATCGCGGCTTTCCCGCGGCGCTCTGCGTCTCAATTAACTCCGAAGTGGTGCACGGCATCCCCTCGGACAAGCGCCGCCTCGCCGAGGGCGACCTGGTGAGCCTTGATTTCGGCGCGATAGTGCGCGGCTTCTACGCCGATGCGGCGGTGACCGTGGGCGTGGGCAGGATTTCCGCGCGGGCGCAGGAGCTTGTGCGCGCGACCGAGGACTCCCTGGCCAAGGGCGTCGCGGCTTTTCAAATCGGCGCGCGCCTGGGCGACATTTCCAGCGCCGTGCAAAAGCGCGCCGAGTCGTCAGGATTTTCCGTGGTGCGCGACTTCGTCGGCCATGGCATCGGCCGGGCGCTGCACGAGGATCCCGCGGTGCCCAATTACGGCGCGCCGGGTACGGGGCCCAGGCTTTCGATCGGAATGGTGCTCGCCATCGAGCCCATGATCAACGCGGGCGGCCCCGAGGTTGAGGTTTTGCAGGACGGATGGACCGCGGTGACCAAGGACGGGGCGCTTTCGGCCCACTTCGAGCACACCGTGGCCCTGACCGAGCACGGACCGGAGATATTGACCGCTCATGCCTAAAGACGACAAGATCGAAGTCGAGGGAAGCATCGTGGAGGCGCTGCCCAACGCCATGTTCCGGGTCGAGGTTCCTCCGGGACGGGTCATCCTGGCGCACATCTCCGGGAAGATGCGGATGCACTACATCAAGATTTTGCCGGGCGACAAGGTGCGCGTCGAGCTTTCGCCCTACGATTTGAGCCGAGGCCGCATTATTTTCAGGGAGTAGAAAACATGAAAGTCAGAGCCAGCGTCAAGCCCATTTGTCCGAAGTGCAAAATCGTCAAGCGCGGAGGAGTGATCCGCGTGCTGTGCAGCAACCCGAAACATAAACAGAGGCAGGGATAGGAGAAAGTTATGGCGCGCGTCGCCGGAATTGATTTGCCCAAGAACAAGAGAATCGACGTGGCCCTGCGCTATCTTTACGGCCTGGGAAAAGCCACGTCCAACCAGATTTTGGAGAAGCTGGGCGCGGCCGTGGATCCGGCCACGCGGGTCAAGGACCTGACCGAGCAGCAGGTCGGCATGATCAACACGCTGGTCTCCAAGGAATACAAGGTGGAGGGAGAACTGCGGCGGGAAATCCAGTCCAACGTCCAGCGGCTCTACGAGATCAGCAGCTACCGCGGATTCCGCCACCGCCGCAACCTGCCGGTGCGCGGGCAGCGGACGCGCACCAACGCGCGCACCCGCCGAGGCCGCCGCAAGACCATCGGCTCCGGGAAAGCCGCCGCCTCGCCGGCGCCCGCGGCGAAAGCATAGGGAGAATTTTAAGGAGAAACTATGGCTGAACAGACGACGCAGGCCCCCGCCGCCAAACCGAAGGCGGCCGGCAAGAAGAAGAACTGGAGGACGCTGTCCTTCGCGAAAGTTTTCATCCAGTGCTCGTTCAACAACACCATCGTTTCGCTGGCTGACGAGCGCGGCGACATCCTCGCTTGGGCGACGGCCGGAGGCAACGGCTTTCGCGGCACCAAGAAGGGCACGCCGTTCGCCGCCAGCGTGACGGCCGGCAAGGTGGCCAAGCGCGCCCTGGAACTGGGCGTCAAGCAGGTGGCGGTGTTCATCAAGGGCCCCGGCCCCGGCCGGGAGACGGCCGTGCGCGCCCTGGGAAATTCCGGCCTTCTGGTCGTGAGCCTGAAGGACGTCACGCCCCTGCCGCACAACGGCTGCCGGCCGCCCAAGGCCAGGAGGGTCTAATCACATGGCGAGATACACCGATTCAGTCTGCAAGCTCTGCCGCCGGGAGCAAACCAAACTTTTCCTCAAAGGGGACAAGTGCCACACCAAGTGCGTGTTCGAGAAGAACCCGACTTCGCCCGGCATGGCGCCGCCGCAGCGCGGCAAGCCTTCCAACTACGCCATCCGCCTGCGCGAGAAGCAGAAGCTGCGGCGCTTGGCCATGGTCAATGAACGCCCCTTCGAGCGGCTGGTCCAGGAGGCGTCCAAGAGCGTGGAGTCCTCCGGAACCCACTTGCTGGGCGCGCTCGAAACGCGCTTGGACAACGTCGTGCGGCGCATGGGCGTGGCGACCTCGCTTAAGACCGCGCGACAGCTGGTACTGCACGGGCACATCAAGGTGTCCGGAAAGAGGCTCAACATTCCGTCCTACCGCGTCAAGGCCGGCGACGTCGTCAGCCTGGACCCGAAGTTGCGCGAGAACGTGGGCGTCAAACTGAGCCTGGAAACTTCCAAGAAGCTCAACGGGCGGCCCAGCTTCTTGCAGTTCAACGAGGAGGATTTTTCCGCGAAGGTTCTGCGCCTGCCGGATCGTTCGGAGATGGCTTTCCCCGTGACCGAGCAGCTCATCATCGAGTATTATTCCAAGTAATCGAGAGGCAACCACATGGCTTATAAAGAACTCGTTCTTCCGCAAAAACTCAACGTCGACGAAAAGACGCTTACCGACACCTACGCGAAATTCGTGGCTGAGCCCTACGAGCGCGGCTACGGCCACACGGTGGGCAACGCCCTGCGCCGAGTGCTGCTTTCCAGCCTGGACGGCGCGGCCGTGACCGCGGTGCGCGTCGACAAGGCGCAGCACGAATACATGACGCTGCCCGGGGTCAAGGAGGACGTCATGGACATCCTCTTGAACCTGAAGAAGCTGCGCCTCAAGCTCTTCTCGGACGACCCCGAGACCATTTACCTCACCGCCAACAAGGACGGCGCGGTCAAGGCCTCCGCCATCACGGTCAACTCCAACGTTGAGGTGGTCAATCCCGACTTGGTCATCGCGCACCTGGAGGCGGGCGGCAAGCTGGAGATGGAAATCGAGGTCTCACGCGGCCGCGGCTACATGACCGCGGATGAGCTGCGGGCCGAGAACCGCTGGCCGGCGGGCTTTTTGCCTCTGGACGCCTTGTTTTCGCCCGTGGTCAAGGTCCACTACGACGTGGAAAACGCGCGCGTGGGCCAGGTGACGGACTACGATCGCCTCATCCTCGAGATTTGGACCGACGGCTCGATTTCGCCCATGGAGGCGCTGATCCAGTCCTCGCATCTCATCAGGGAATCCCTGCAGATCTTCATCCCGCAGGAAGAAGCCCAGGAAGGCGCGCCGGCGGAAACCGACGGCGTGACCGCGGGCGTGGCGGCCGGCGACGAAAAGCTTGGCGCGGTGCTCAGCCAGCCCGTTGAAGGCATCGAGCTTTCCTCCCGCGCGTCCAACTGCCTCAAGGTCGCGCACATCCACACGGTGGGCGAGCTCGTGGCCAGGCGGGAAGAGGAGCTTTTGTCGATGAAGAACTTCGGCAAGAAGTCCTTGGACGAGATCAAGGAGCGCCTGAAGGACATGGGTCTTTCCTTGGGAATGCAGTTGAGCTAGAAGCCGGACCGGATTTAAGGAGACATTCCGATGGTGAAAACTTTGGGCGGGCGCAAGCTCGGGGTGACGTCGTCCCACCGCCGCGCGATGCTGCGCAACATGGCGCAGAGCCTTTTCCTGCATGAGAAGGTGGAGACGACGCTGGCCAAGGCCAAGGAGCTGCGGCCCTTCGCCGAGAAAATAATCACGACCGCCAAGCGCGGCCGGCACGATTTGGTGCGCCGGCAGGTGCAAGACAAGGTCGTGTTCAAGAAGCTCTTCGACGTTTTGGCGCCGCGCTACGCGCAGCGCCCCGGCGGCTACACCCGGATTCTGCGGGTTTCTCCGCGTCCGGGAGACGCCGCGGTGCGCGGCCTCATCACGCTGGTTTCCTAAGAGCGCGCCGAACATGATGAACTTTCTCTTCAGCCTCTTCTCCAACGACATGGGCATCGACCTGGGCACGGCCAACACGTTGGTTTACGTGAAGGGCCAGGGCATCGTCCTGCGCGAGCCCTCCGTCGTGGCCATTGATAGGGAGACCAGGCAGGTCTGGGCCATCGGCGCCGAGGCGAAGAGAATGCTGGGCCGAACGCCGGCCTCCATCGTGTCCGTGCGGCCGCTCAAGAACGGCGTCATCGCGGACTTCGAGATCACGCAGGAGATGATCAAGCACTTCATTCGCAAGGTCCATAACCGGCGCTCTCTTTTGCACCCCCGTGTCGTCATCGGCATTCCGTCGGGCATCACCGAGGTCGAGCGCCGCGCGGTCCAGGAGTCGGCCGAGCAGGCGGGCGCGCGAGAGGTCTACCTCATCGAAGAGCCCATGGCCGCGGCCATCGGCGCGGATTTGCCCATCTCGGAGCCTCACGCGAATTTCATCGTGGACATCGGTGGCGGGACCACGGAATCGGCCATCATTTCTCTCGGCGGGCTGGTGGTCTCCAAGTCCATGGACACCGCCGGCGACGAGATGGACGAGGCCGTCTTGATGCACTTTAGGCGCAAGTACAACCTCCTCATCGGCGAGACCACCGCTGAGGAAGTCAAGATGGAAATCGGCTCCGTTTTTCCGCTCAAGGAAGAGAAAACCATGGAGGTCCGCGGCCGCGATCAGGCCACGGGGCTTCCCAAGACCGTGCTCATCACGTCCGAGGAAATCCGCCAGGCCTTGATGGAGCCGGTGCAGCTGATTATCGACGTCATTAAGAACACCCTAGAAGAAACTCCCGCGGAATTGGCCGCCGATCTCGTGGATCGGGGCATCGTGCTCGCGGGCGGCGGCAGCCTGTTGCGCGGCTTGCCTGATTTAATCCGTCAGGAAACGGATCTTCCGGTGGCGAGGGCCGCCGATCCGTTGAGCTGCGTCGTCATCGGGACCGGCAAGTATCTCGAGGAACTAGACAAGCTGGGAACCAAGCGTCCGGATTTCGTCGCGTCCTACCGCCACCGCAAATAAGACGTCAGGCAGGAGAGCTTCCTGCGAGGAGCCCGCGTTGAAAAAGCGGGCGCATTGTGATGCAGCGTGAAGCGAAGATTTCTAATTATTTCTTAGCCTTTTATTGCGCCGTCTGCCTTTTGCTGCTTTCCCTGCCCTTATCCGTGCCCGTCGCGTCCCTCAAGGCCGGCGTCGTCTACATCATGGATCCAGCCATTTTTACCGGAGAAAAAGCGCAGGAGCGCCTCGCGCAGCTGCCCGAGAGGATCCGCGGCCTCATCACGGCCGATCAGGAGAACCAAGTTTTTCGCGCGCAAGCCCAAGAGTCGCTGTGGCTCGAGGATAATCTTAAGGAGCTAAGCGTGGAAAATCAGCGCCTGCGCTCGCTTTTGGGATTGAGGGCCCCGCGGGGCTGGTCCCCGCTTTGGGCGCGGGTCATGGAACGCGATCCTCTCAATCGCTACCACAGCTTTCTCGTGGACGCCGGCCAAAACGAGGGCGTCGCCGTTGACGATCCGGTGCTGGGGCCTTCCCCGGCCGGCCTCGCGGTGGTGGGGCGCGTGGTGGAGGTCCGCCCGCTCTCCTCGGTCGTGTTGCTTCTGACGGACGAGCTTTCCGCCGTGGCCGCGGATATTTCTTCGGGAACGGTGGAGGGACTGGTCCAGGGCCAGGGCGACGCCCGGCTTCTCCTCAATTATCTTCCGCCCGGCGCCGAGCCGCAGGCAGGTGAGACGGTCTATACCTCGCCGACCAGCGCGGTTTTCCCTGGAAATATTCCCATCGGGATGGTCGCCAAAGTCCGCCCGGAAGATCCGTTCCTGGCCGTCAAGTCCGCCGAGATTCGCCCCGAAGTCGACGCCGCCGCCTTGGCCGACGTCGCGATTCTAATCAAGAGGGCCGCTCGCCCAGTTCTTTTGGAGCCGGCCAAATGAAATCTTTGCAGTCGCTTTTGCAGTCGCTGGCGGTTTTTTTCGGCGCCGCTTTCCTGCAGTGGCTGTGGTCATCCCACTTCGCGCCCTACGGGATCGCGCCCCAGCTTCTCTTGGTCTTGACCGTGGCCGAGGCCTCTCGCCGCGGCGCGCCGCGCGCAATGGCCCTGGGATTTTTTTGGGGACTCTTTCTCGATTCCATGAGCGCCCGGCTTTTCGGCGCCGACGCTCTGGCGCTGGTTCTTCTGGCCTACGCGACAGGCCTAGTCCGTTATCAAATGGACTCCGGCGAAGCGGCGCCTCAGGCGGTTCTGGCCGTGTCGGCGAGTTGGGCCTATTTTCTGTTCTTGGGCGTGGTGTCCTGGATTTTCACTCAACGCTTTTCATGGGTGGGCTGGACGAATTTCCTCGTGCTTCCTTTTTATAACGGAATTTTGGCTGCGGTGTTGGCGCTCGTGCGCCCGCGTAGGAGAGGCACGTGAGCCGCCGGGAGGTCTCCTTCCAATCGCGCGGCCGGCTGGACGCCGTCTTGGTCCTCTTTTCCCTGGCGGTCGGCGTCCTTTTCCTGCGGCTCTTCCAACTGCAAATCCTGGACTGGGCCAATTTGACGGCTGCGGCGGAACGCAACCGCACCGAGATGATTTATCAAACGGCGCCGCGCGGCTTCATTTACGACCGCAACGGCGCCGTCCTGGCCACCAACCGCCCCATGTTTTCCCTGATTTATCTTCCCTCGCACAAGAAGCTCGAGGATTTGCGTCCCTTGGCCCAAGAGCTGGCCGCCCAGCTTCGCCGCGATCCCAGGGATATTCTGGCGAGCTTGGAGGAGGCCACGCAGGAGGACTCCGTCGTACGCCTGGCCGAGAATCTCCCGCCGCGCGTCATGTTCCGCCTCTCCGAGCTCAAGCCCGTCTACCCCGGCGTGGACCTCGTGATGGAAGCCGAGCGCTACTATCCTCTGGGGGATTTCGCGAGCCATTTGATCGGCTATGTCGGGCGCATGGATCCGCGGGACTGGCTCAAGCTCCGCTCCGAAGGCTATCGGCTCGATTCTCCCGTAGGGAGGATGGGAATCGAGAAGGTCTTTGAGAGCGTGTTGCGCGGCCGCGATGGCGCGATTCGCATGGAGGTCGACGCGCAGGGGCGCTTGAAGCGCCAATTGGATCGCATTCCCTGGCAGCCGGGCGACAGTCTGACTCTCACCGTGAACGCCTCCATCCAAGAAGTGGCCGAGAGCGCCCTGAGGCGCACCATCAGCGGGCGCGGCGCCGCGGTGGTCCTGGATCCCCGGAACGGCGCCGTTCTGGCCCTGGCCTCGACGCCGGACTTCAATTTGAACGAACTTGCGGCCTCGGCTCCGCCGGGCGAGCGCCCGGCCAATCCCGCGGACTTGCCGGAATTTGACCGCGCGATCTCCGGTACTTACGCGCCGGGATCCACTTTCAAGATCGTCGTCGGCGCCGCGGGCTTAAACGAGGGCCGCTTCACGGTCAACGATACTGTTTTCTGCCCGGGCTACTTCAAGCTGGGTCGGAGAATATTCAAGTGCTGGACCTGGGATTTATATCACCGCGGCCACGGCGTGGTGAACTGGTGGACGGGCTTTGCGCAGTCCTGCGACGTCTATTTCTACGAAATGGGTTTGAGGACCGGAGGCGCGCTCATCGAGAAATACGCCGGACTCTTCGGCCTCGGGCGGCTCACGCGCATCACGCTGCCCGGCGAGAGCCCGGGGCACCTCTTCGGTCCCAAGACGCTGGCTTCGGAGGGGCGCCCGTGGTACGACGGCGACACGGTTAATTTATCCATCGGACAGGGCGGGATGCTGGTCACGCCCATCCAGATGGCGGTGCTGATTTCCGCGGTGGCCAACGGCGGCACGCTCTGGCGCCCGCACTACGTCGAACGCGTCCACTATGCCGACGGCGGGCCGGACTACGTCCAGCAGCCGGAGAAAACCGGCGAGGTGGTCCTGAAACCCGCGGTTTGGCAGGATTTGCGCCAGGCCTTGCGCTTGGTCGTGACCTCGGGAACCGCCCATGGCGCGAACATCGCCGGCCTGGATGTTCGGGGCAAGACCGGCACGGCGCAGAATTCCGCGGGCCGGGCGCACTCTTGGTTCGTGGCCTACGCGGGCCCGCCGGGGCAGCCGCCCAGCGTGGCCGTGGCGGTCTTGGTAGAAAACGGCGGCGAAAGCTGGGTTTACGCCGTGCCTATCGCGCGGGACATCTTCAAGGCCGCCTTTGGCATCGGCAAGCCTCCGCCCTGGGCGAGTCTGGGTCTGCGCTCCAAGCCGGCCGCCGCGCCGCCCAATCGGGATATCGGTGGAGGACGGGCCTGATGGCGCTGTCCCATGCGGAGTCTTCGTGGAAAGGGCGCGTCGACACGACCTTTTTGGCGGTGACGGCAGGCCTTCTCGTGGTGGGAAGCCTCGCCGTGGTTTCCGCGGTCCGGCCCATGCCGCATTCCGCGCACATCATCATCCGGCATTTCGCCGCGCTGGCCGTGGGCATCGCGTTTTTCTTCTTCGGCTTCGGTTTCGACTATCACGTTTTCGAGGATCAGGCCAAGACGATTTATGCCGCGACGCTTTTGATGCTCCTGGCCGTTTTGATCGTCGGAACGACCAGCCATGGGCACCGAGCCTGGCTGGATTTCGGCTTTTTGAGCTTCCAGCCGGCGGAGTTGGCCCGGCTTTTCCTCATTCTCTCCCTGGCCGCTTTTTTAGATCGCCGCGAAAGGAAAATAGGAAAGTTCTCCGTCGTCCTGGGCGCCCTGGCGCTTTCGCTCCCCATCGTCGGACTCATCCTCAAGCAGCCCGATTTCTCCACCGCCTTGACGTTTTTGCCGGTTATTTTCGGCATGCTCTTTTGCGCGGGAGTGAGCCTGACCCAGCTTTCCGTCATCATGATCTTTGCGGGGCTGACTTTGTCGGTGCCTTTCGTCTACACCGTCTGCCAGGTGCTCTACCCCCACGCGCTTGCGGGCTCCTGGCCGAGCCTGGTCATCGCCGCCTTTATTGGGGGCAAGACCACGTTGCTGCTCCTTGGCGGCGGGGCGCTTGTCTTCGCCGGGCTTTGGCGGTGGGCCAAATGGGCGCGCCTGCGCGCCGATGCGTCCCTGTTTCTGGCCGGCTATCTCGTCTTGGCCGGCGGGCTTTTGGCGGGCATCGTGGTCAACCGGAGGCTCAAGCCCTATCAGCGCGATCGTTTCGCGGCCTTCGTCGCGCCCAAGCAGGATTTGGAGGGCGCGGCCTACCACGTGCGTCAGTCCCAAATTGCCATCGGCTCTGGGGGACTTCTGGGCAAGGGACTCTTCGAGGGGACCCAGTCGCAGCTCGGCTTTTTGCCGGAACGTCACACCGACTTTATTTACGCCGTCATCGGGGAGGAGATGGGTTTTTGGGGCGCCGTCGGCGTGCTCCTGCTCTATTTTCTCCTGGTCTGGCGTCTGGCGGAGACGGCGCGCAGCGCGCGTGACCGCTACGGCTACCTGGTCTGCTCAGGCCTGGCGGTCATGTTCGGATTCGAACTCGTGCTCAATGTGGGGATGTGCGTGGGCTTGATGCCCGTGGCTGGAATCCCCCTGCCCCTGGTTTCCTACGGCGGTTCAAGCTTGGTTATCGCCTTGTGGTCCTTGGGCATCGCGTCGAACGTGCATTACAAGAGGTATTTGCTGGCTTAGACTAGAGATTCTGGAAAGGAAGGTGCTATGAGAGAGGAAGATTTGCAGGAAAAAGAGGCGCAGGACGCGCGGGACGCTGCCGCGAATGCCGCTGATTTAGGAACGGAAGGTCAACGCGAGGACGAGGCGCCGCGGGAAATTCCGCAATCCGGTCAGCCGCAGGGCGCCCAGGAGACGAGCGGGCAGCCGCCGCAGGGCGGCAAGCCGGGCGGGTCCCGGCCCGAGCGAGGGCATTCCGGCCGGCGCCGGCGCGGGCGCGGGGGTGACAGGGATCGGGGCGGGGACCGGGAGCGCGGAGACCGCGGCGGCGAACGGGATCGGGGCGGGGACAATCACCGTCATCGCGGCCAAGGGGGCGAGCGGCGGGACGTCCAACCCTCGCCGCGCCCGCTCAAAAAGGTCAAGCGCGAGATTTTGGCCAGCGTGGGCGTCGAGGAGACGCGCATCGCCATCGTTGAGGACGGCCGTCTGGTGGAGCTTCTTTGGGGGCGCAAGCGGTCCGAGAGCATCGTGGGCAACATCTACAAGGGCGAGGTGGAAAACGTCCTCCCCGGCATCTCTTCCGCCTTCGTCAACATCGGCTTCGACAAGAACGCCTACCTCTATATCTCGGATGTTTTGGGAGCGCGCGGCAACAACATCGACTCAATCCTCAAAAAAGGCCAGCACATCATGATCCAGGTGGCCAAGGAATCCATCGGCACCAAGGGCATGAAGGTCACCATGGATGTGTCCTTGCCGGGGCGCTATCTGGTCTTTAGTCCCATGGGGTCCGCCGTCGGCGTGTCCAAGCACATCATCGACGCCGCGGAAAGAAAACGCCTGTCTACGACGGTGGAGGGCCTCTCGGCGAAGTACCTGGAAGGAAAGGGCGGGCTCGTCATCCGGACCGAAGCCGAGGGGGCCACGGAGGCGGACTTGGAGCGCGAGGTCAAGTACCTCGCGGGCATGTGGGCGGCGGTGCAGAAAAAATTCGAGACCCTTCCCGCGCCGGCCCTGCTTCACAAGGATCTGGATTTGACCCTGCAGGTGGCCCGGGACATTTTCTCCGAGGAAACCGAGGTCTATCTGGTCGATGATAAGGAGATTTTTAACGGCGTCTCCGAATTCGTGAACGAGATTTCCCCCGAGCTGAAGGAACGCGTGCGCCTCTACGATGGCAAGACGCCCATCTTCAAGGCCTTCAACCTGGAATCCGAACTCGAGAACCTGCGGCAGATCAAGGTTGCGCTGCCCAGCGGCGGCTCCATCGTCATCCAGGAGGCGGAATCCTTGTGCGCCATCGACGTCAACACCGGGCGCTTCACCGGCTCGCGCTCCCAGGAGGAGACCGTCACCCAGACCAACGTCGAGGCGGCGCACGAAATAGCCCACCAGCTGCGCCTGCGCAACATCGGCGGCATCATCGTGGTCGATTTCATCGACATGAGAAAAGCCTCCAACCGCAACCGGGTCATGGATTCCTTCGCCCAGTTTTTGAAGCGCGACCGGGCCAAAATCCGGATTTTGCCCATCACGCGCCTGGGGCTCATCGAAATGACGCGCGAAAGAAAGCGCGAATCGACCGTGAGCTTTTTGACCTCCGAGTGCCCGCAGTGCAAGGGCGCGGGCCGCGTGCTCTCCGGGGAGACCATGCGCATCCGCATCCAGCGCGAGATCTTCAACTTGACCCGCGGCAGGCCGGGCGGGCAGGCCCGCATCATGGTCCACCCGGCTCTGGCCGAAACCCTGCGCGGCGATCAGGCCCTTCTGGAGAAAAACGTGCAGCGCTCCGTGCGCATCCAGGGCGATCCGGCGATTCCGTGGGAGGACTACCGCATCATCATCGAATGAGAAAAACCGGAACCGCCGTTTTATTGGCCGCGCTTCTGGGCGCGGCGTTGGCTCCCGTTGCCATGGCCGGGGCCGAGACCGTCGCGGTCTTGGCTTCGGGATGGCCGCGGGCCCTGAGCGGCCGGATAATAGGGGGCCAGGACTACGTCGCGCTCCGCGATCTTGCGTCCTTGGGCGGCGGGTCGGTTTATTATTTCGCGGTTTCAGGGCGCATTTTGCTGCGTTTGCCGCGCGCGACCGCGCAGTTCATCGCGGGCTCCGACGCGGCTCAGATCAACGGCCGGATAATTTCCATGTCCGGAAAGACCCGCTGGCATGGGGGCCGGGCCTACATTCCGGCCTCCCTGCTCGCGTCGCCAGTTTTTTCCGCCGCGACGGGAATTTCGCTGGCCCCAAAACCGGCTCCCGCGGCGCCCGCCGCCTCCGTCATGGATTCTCCGGCGGTTTCGACACGGACTGCGGCGGCTCCAGCCCCGACGCAAAGTTCGTCCGCTCCGGAACAAGCCTCCGAGGCGCCCGCCGCCGCTCCGGGCCAGACGGCCCCGTCCGCCCCCACCGAGGTTCCGGCCCCAGCCGCTCCGGCGGCTCCAGCTCATCACCGCATCCGGGTGGTTATTGATCCCGGGCATGGCGGCAAGGACTCGGGCGCCATCGGCGCGCGGCACCTGGAGGAAAAAAACATCAATCTTTTGGCCGCCCGGCAGCTGGCCGCGATTTTTAGGAAGAACAAGAAGTTCAACGTCATCATGACCCGGGACAGCGACGTGTTCATCCCGCTCTCGGGCCGTTCGGCCATCGCCAACAACGACGACGCGGACATCTTTATTTCCCTGCACTGCAATTCGGCGCCCGACGTGAGCCGGGACGACTTTGAAATCTATTCCATGTCGGATCACGCCACCGACCCCGAGGCCGAGCGGCTGGCCGAGTACGAGAACTCGGTCGTGAAGCTGGAGGGCAGGCCCTCGCAGGAGACCCAAGCTCAGCTGCTTTTGGACGAGATGGGCGAAACTGAATTCTACAACGACGGTGCGAAGCTGGCCGCGTTCGTCGAGCGCGAGGCGGACAAGCGCTTTCCCAAGCTCGACGGCGGCGCGCGCAAAGCCGATTTCTATGTGCTGCGCGGCACGCACGCGCCCGCGATTCTAGTCGAGATGGACTACATCAACAACAGGCGGGGCGCGCGCAGGCTGACGTCCCGGTCTTTCCGCAAAAAGCTCTTGACCTCCATCTATAAGGGAGTCCTGGACTATCTCAAGGCGGAGGGGCCGCAGCCATGATTTCGGCGCGCGCGCCTATCGGGATTTTTGACTCCGGCGCGGGAGGCCTGACCGTTTTGAAAGCCGTTGCCCGCCGAATGCCCGGCGAGGATTTAATCTATTTCGGGGACACCGCCAACCTCCCCTACGGCACGAAGTCTCCCCGTGCGGTGCGCCGCGCCTCGGTCGCCGTGGCCCGGTTTCTGGCCCGCCAAGGCATCAAGGCTCTGGTGGTCGCGTGCAACACCTCCTCGGCCCTGGCCCTTCCGGATATCCGCCGCGCGGTCAAGGCCATCCCGACCCTCGGGGTCATCGAACCCGGGGCGCGCGCCGCGGCCAAGGCCGCCCAGGGCCGGCCCGTCGGAGTCGTGGCGACCGCGGCCACGGTGTCCTCGAGCGCTTATGCCCGCGCGGTCAAGTCTTTTTCGCCGCGAGCGCGGGTGATTTCAGTCGCCTGCCCGCTTTTTGTCCCCTTGGTGGAAGAAGGCCTTTGGAGCGGCCGCATCGCCCAAGGCGTCGCGGCGCGCTACCTGCCCGCGCTCAAGCGCGCGCGCGTCAAAACCCTCATTTTAGGCTGCACCCATTATCCCTTGCTCAAAGGCGTCATTCGCCGGGCCTTGGGGCGCGGCGTGCGGCTCGTCGATTCAGGCGAGGAAGCCGCGCGAGAACTTGAGGCCCTTTTGGAGCGCCGCGGCCTGCGCCGTCAAGGCAAGGACTCCGGACAGCGGCGCTTTTACGTCTCGGATGATCCGGAACGATTTTCCCTCTTGGCGCGCCGCTTTTTAGGGCGCGGCGTGGGAAAGGCGGTTCTGCATGGCTGCGAATAATCAAGGCTCGGCGCAAGAGTATGCGGCGCTCGTCGCCCTGGCCAAGGCGCGCATCGACCACGGCTTTAGCCGAGCCGGGCGGCACTTCAAGCCCGAGGACGCCCGGGCGCGGGCCGCGGCGCTTTTATCCGGCCGCGTCATCGCCTTGTCCAACGCCCTGGTGCTCCTGGCCCAGCACGACTTGGCCAACGAAGCCCTGCCCATTTTGCGTTCGCTCATGGAAGCGGCCGCGCGCCTGGCGCGCCTGGCGGAAAAAGACGGCGCGCGGCACGCCGAGGACTTCTGGAGGAAAGCCGGAGAGCTTTCCTGGGAAAATTTGTTTGCCGCGGGAGCGATGGAGCGCGCCCTGCGCGGCGAGGCTTTCTCCGAGGCCTTTCGCGCGGCCCAAGAAGCCGGCCGCCGGCACTTTTTGGCCAATTGGGGCGCGATTCCCTGGAGCCATGCCTTCGGGCCGGCGCCCGAGGAGGCAGCGGCCCCGGCCGAACTTTTGCGGCTGACGGCGTTGGCCATGGCCGGAGCCTTGGAGTCCCTGGATTTGATGTGGCCGGAGCGCTTCGACGGCGCGGCGGAGATTTTCGCCCGCGCCGCGGCTCCGGCCCAAGACGCGAAAGACGAAGGATAGAGGTGGAGATAACGATGAACGAGGAAAGGCGTGGCGGCGGCGGTGGTGGCGGCGGCGGTGGCGGCTGGAGAGGTGGGCATCAGCGCCAGCGCCGGAGATTCTGGGGCAAGCCCCACGGAGGCGGCCACCATCACCAGAACCAGCACCACAACAATAACCAGCGGTCCAACCGGCCGCCGTCCGGCCCGCGGCCCATGAGCGAGGAAGAAAAAGCCTTCATGGCCAAGACCCCGGTTGATCCGCACCAATGGATCAGCATGGAAAAAGGATCGACCGACGCCTCCATGCGCGCGATGGATCTTCTCTGCCCTGTGGGCAAGGGCACACGCGGCCTCATCGTGGCGCCTCCCAAGGCGGGCAAGACCACGTTCTTGAAGCAAATCTCGAACGCCGTGGCCGCCTCGGCGCCTGAGATCAAGCAGTACTGCCTGCTCATCGACGAGCGGCCGGAGGAAGTGACGGACTTCAAGAGAAGCGTTCCGGCCGAAGTCATGGCGTCGTCCTCGGACCAGTCCTACGACCGCCACGTGGCCGTGGCCGAGGAGCTCATGAAAAAGGCCGTCGCGGAAGCCTCGGCGGGAGCGGACGTGTTCATTCTGTTGGATTCGCTCACGCGGCTCTCGCGCGTGCATAACCAGTTCGCCACAGGCACGCGCACCATGACCGGGGGCCTGGACACCCGCGCCATGGAAGTGCCCCGGCGCTTCTTCGGCGCGGCGCGCAAGCTCGAGGAGGGCGGCTCGCTCACGATTCTGGCCACCATCCTGGTCGACACCGGCAGCAAGATGGACGACATCATCTTCCAAGAGTTCAAGGGCACGGGCAACATGGAATTAGTCTTGTTCCGGCAAGCCGCGGAAATGCGCATTTTTCCGGCGCTTAAGGTCAGGGACACCGGCACGCGCAAGGAAGAAAAGCTCCTGCCTCCCGAGGTGCTCGAGGGCGTCTGGAAGCTGCGCCGGCATTTAGCCGACCGCGGCGACTTGGAGGCGACCAAGGCCTTCAACGAGCTTTTGCGCACGCACAAGACCAACAAGGCCTTGCTGGCCGCGCTGCGCTAGGCGGGCCGCGATGAAGAAAGCCGTCTTGTCGCCGCGCGCGCCCAAGCCCATCGGCCCCTATTCGCAGGCCGTCGATTGCGGGGAGATGGTCTTTGTCTCGGGGCAGATTCCGGCCGACGCCGCCGGCAATTTAAGCGGCCCGGCGGTTGCGGACCAGACCGAGCGCTGCCTGGACAACCTGCAGGCGGTGCTTAAGGCTGCGGGCCTAAGCCTCAACGATGTGGCCAAAACCACGGTATTCATGACGGATTTGGCGTGCTTCGCCGAGATGAACGAAGCCTACGCCAAGCGCTTCAAGCCGCCCTACCCGGCGCGGGCCGCGGTGCAGGTTTCGGCTCTGCCCAAAGGCGCGGCCGTGGAAATAGAAGCCGTCGCGATTAAGCCGTAGCCTCCTCGGGCGTCGGTGATTCGGTGTTTAGCGCGTATGGATGTAGTCGTTGGCGCAAATAAGCGCCGAGCCCGCGGCTCCAGCGGCTCCGACGAGCAGCCCGCCCAGAAGTCCTCCGGTCGCCGCGCCGGCCACGGCGCCTCCTATGGTGCCCAATGGCCCTGCGCCTGAGCCTACCACGCCGCCCACTATGAGGCCCAGCGCGCCCACGGCGACCGCGCCTTCCTTGGCTCCGGACTTAAAGCCTTCCGCGATGTCGCGGCCGCAAGCGTTGACATAACCGTGCTTGTCCTGAATTTGGTCATCTTCGCTGCCGAAGGGAACATCTTGGGATACTTTCCTAATGGCAGAGATTTTCGCGGCGGCCAGGGCAACTTTTGCTTTACGCGCGGCGCGCGCGAAACTTCGGGCTGAAACGACGGACCCGGAGCTCTGGTGGCCGGCAGGGCCGACGCTTTCTCCAAAAGGAATGCCGGAGTGTTGCTTGGCGTTCTCGGCGCTGTCTCCATCATTGCCGCGGGCCGGGATGGCAAAAAAGCCGGCGGAAACGGCGAAGGACAGCGCGAAGGCCAATGGTTTGGCATGGGGCGCAGTTTTCATGTGTTTCTCCATTCTCATACCTACAACTTTGGCGATGCGAGATCGCTGAAGGCCCCGAAATCCTGGGCCTGGACCGGAGGCGGCGACGTCATGTCCGAGAGGCGCCGGAAGCTCTGCGGATCGTGGGCCTTGGCCAAGGCGTCGTTCATGTTGATTTGTCCCGAGCGCGTCAGGCGCACCAAATCCTGATCCAGGGACACCATGCCGGCCGATGATCCGGTCTCGATGGCGCCGTAAATCTGGGCTATTTTATTCTCGCGGATGAGGCTGGCGATCGCGGGGTTCATGATCATGATTTCGCGCGCGCAGACCAAGCCTCCCGCGGGCTTGGGTAAAAGGACCTGGCTGACCACCGCCGAGAGCACCGAGCCCAAAAGCGTGCGCAGGCTGTGCTGTTGCTCGTGGGGGAACTCGTCGATGATGCGGTTGACCGTGGAGGCCGCGTCCTGGGTGTGCAGCGTGGAGAAGCACAGGTGCCCGGTCTCGGCCGCGGCCAGGGCCAAGGCCATGGTTTCCCGGTCGCGCATCTCGCCGACCAGGATGATGTCCGGATTTTGGCGCAGCGCGTACTTGAGCGCCCGGCTGAACGAGCCGGTATGCTGGCCCACTTCGCGTTGGTTGACGATGCAGTTCTTGTTCTGGTAGATGAACTCGATGGGATCCTCGATGGTGAGGATGTGCTTGCTTTGAGTCGCGTTGATGCGCTCGATGAGCGCGGCCAAAGTGCTGGTCTTGCCCGAGCCCGTGGGTCCGGTCACCAGCACCAAGCCGCGGGGCAGGTTGCATAATCCCAAGATGGTGGCGTTAAGACCTATTTGCTCGGGCGAGGGAATCGCCGTGGGGATGTAGCGGAAGGCGGCGGCCGTGCCATAGGCCTGCAGAAACACGTTGACCCTAAAGCGCCCCACGCCGCGCAGGCTGAACGCGAAGTCCATCTCGTGTTCGCGTTCGAAATCCTTCTGCTGCGCGGGCGTCATGGCCGAGAAAATCCAACGCCGGCACTCGGCCGCGTCGGCGGAGGGAAAGCCGGGTAATTTTTTTAAGCTGCCGTCGATGCGGGCGCTGGGCGGCTGATTAGGAGTTAAAAGCACGTCGCTGGCCCGTCCTTTGGCCGCCGCGGTCAAGATGTCGCCGATTTCCGCCATGCGACGAAAGTATACCCCCCGCCTATTTTCTTGTCAACGCCCGCGCGATATGTTGCAATTAAGGCATATGGCTCAAAACGCATCCGCCGCGCTCGTCCCGGCCGGCCACGCGCTCAAGATTCCCTGGGTGCGCCTGCGCTCGGCGGCGTCGGGCCCGCGGGTGTTCAAGCGCATGATTTTGAACGCGGCGCCCGGCGCCAAGGCGGGCGACATCGTGGCGGTTTACGACAAGTCGGACGCGCCCTACGGCGTGGCTGTCTACAACCCAAGGAACGTGGTGGCTCTGCGCCTCTTGACCCGCGGCGTGGGCGCTTTCGACACGGAGGCATTTTTCGCAGAAAAGATTTCCCAAGCCGTGGAGTTTAGGCGCCAAACCTTGCGCTTGGATGAATCTACCGAGGCTTATCGCTTGGTCCACGATCAAGGCGACGGCCTGCCGGGCCTGGTGGTCGACCGCTACGGCGATTATCTAGTGCTTGAGTTCTACTCCTTGGGTATGTTCCGTCAAGCCGGGCTCCTGGAACGCCTCTTGAAGGATCATTTTCCGTCCGCGCGCTTCGTGCGCCGCGCCAGCGATCACGCTCAGTCCATGGAGGGGTTCCGCATCCCGTCCGGCCCGGACCTCAAGGCGCGCATCAGGGAAAACGGCGTCCTATTCGAAGTGACGCCCTCGGGCGGATACAAGACCGGATTTTTCTGCGACCAGCGGGACAACCGCTTGGCCGCGGCGGCGCTGACCGCCGATCGGCGCGTCATGGACGTCTGCGCCTACACCGGGGGCTTTGGAATTTACGCGGCCAAGCTCGGGGCCGCGCGGGAAACGACGTGCGTGGAGCTCGATCCCGAGGCGCACGCGCTCATCCGCAAGAACGCCAACGTCAACGGCGTGCGCGTAGACGCCGTCTGCGCCGACGCCTTTCCTTATTTAAGGCAGATGTCGGCTAATTCCCGCCGCTATGGGCTTATTGTCCTCGATCCCTACAAGCTCATCGCCACCAAGGACGGCGAGCGCCTGGGCCGGCAAAAATACCTGGATTTAAACCGCCTGGCCTTTTCTTTGCTCGAGCCCGGAGGCATCCTGCTGACTTGCTCATGCAGCGGTCTTTTGCCCTGGGCGGATTTTCAGCAAATCGCGCGCACCGCGGCCGGGAGCGCCGGGCGGCGCGTCCAGATTTTCAGAAAATCCGGCGCCGGGGCGGATCATCCTTTCGCGGCGGATTTTCCAGAAGGCGAATATTTGAAAGCTTTGTGGTGCCGCGCGGCGTGAGCATGGATAATCCTATGGCGTTCCAAGAGGCTCTCGCGCAGTATCGGGCCGCGCAAAACGGCGCGGCCATGGCTAAGTTTTCCGATTGGGGCGTGCTGCGCTTTTCGGGGCCCGAGCGCGCGAAATTTTTGCAGGGGCTCATGACCAGCGATGTCCTGGCGCTTGGCCCAGGGCAAAGCGGCTGGTCGTGCCTCTTGACCGCCAAAGGGCGCATCCGCGCGCATGTCCTTTTGATAAGCCGCGAGGAGGAGATTTTGGCCTTGGGCCCCGCCTCCGCGCTGGACAATATGGCCGCGGATTTTAGCCGCGTCATCATGCTGAGCCAAACTAAGATGTCGCGCGCCGCGGACTTGGCCGCGCCCGTCCTGCTTTTGGGTCCGCGCGCGCGAGCGGCGCAAGCGGGGGCGGTCGTCGCGCCGGATGAGCGCTTTGCCCCGCCGGGCGCCTGGATTCTTTCGCCCGCAAATGCGGCGGACACGGTCTTCGCGGCCATGGAAGCCGCCGGAGGCTTGGCTCGGCTCGGGCCCGAGGCTTTCGAGATGCTGCGTCTTGAGTCAGGGGTTCCCGCCTTCGGCCCGGAACTGGGCGAGGAAACGTTTCCGCAGGAGGCGCTTTTGGACGGCTGCGTGAGCCTGACCAAGGGCTGCTACCTAGGCCAGGAAATAATGTCGCGGCTCTCGCGCCGCGGGCATGTCAACCGGCTGCTGGTCCGGCTGAAAATATCCGGGGCTAAAGCTGCGCCCGCCGGAGCCAAAATTTTCTTGAACGGCCGCGAGAGCGGCTTTATCACCAGCGCCGCCTGGTCGCCCCGCGCGGACGCGGTCCTGGCCCTGGCCTTCGCGCGACGCGAGGACGCCGCGGCGGGCGCGAAGCTTGAGCTGTCCGGCGGAATTGCGGCCGAAGTCGTCTAGAGCGGCTGGTACTGCGGCTTCCAGAGCCGCGAGAACTGCAGGGAAATCCCGGTCATAGCGCTGTAGCCCCACTCGGGCGCGATCTTCAAGCCGAAAACATAGATGTCGATGAACGGGGCGATGTTAAGCGAATCGGTGAGGGGGATGCTGAGCTTTAGGTTGGCGTCGCTTTGCAGACGAAGGTCCTGCGGGTTATCCTTAGGCGTCAAAAACGAGTAGTTGGCGTAAATCTCGCCCTGGAGAGTGGACGCGCCCCAGCTGTGCGACAAAATCGCGCGCGTATGCAGGCCGTACTGGGTGTTCTGCGGCACGCGGGCCTGGTTGCGCAGGAGCACTCCGGAGATTTCCCACGAGCTCAGCCACGTGCCGTTGTAGAATTGCACGCCGGGATAGAGGCTGTAGGTGTTTTGCTGGGGCAGGCCAGGAGGCGGCGCGAACTGCCCGTCGTACTCCAAGCCCAAGGAAGGACCCCAGGATCTGGCCAGCCACGCCTTTGAAATTGCGCCGGCCTTGCGCGTCAGGGTGGTCAGCGCCGTGATGTCGTCGGCCGAGGTGTTGGTGATCGGCGGCTGCCCCGGAGGCTCCAGGCGGCTCTTGGCGTAGTCCATCTCGAGAGTGTTAGACCATTTGTAGATGCCCTGGAAATAATTGGCGTCCACCTTGACGTCGCCTCCCAGCACCAGCTGGTTGTAGCCCTGGATGCGCGAATCGGGCACTTGGCCGAAGGGGCCGTTGTTGACCACCTGCGTGTTCTGCAGGTTCAAGCTCACGTCCCGGAAATTGACGAGCCAAAGGCCGCCCTTGGCGGTCGCTCGGCCCTCGGCCCAATCGTGGTAAAGACCGGGCGGCGAGCCCGTGCGGGCTTTGAGTGCCGCGAGCACCAGAGCGTCGAGATTCTTGGGAAGCGGGCTGCCCTTGTGGTCCTGCAGTCCCAAGGCGTCGGCCAGGGTCACGGGAATCGCCACGCGGTAGACTTCGCCGCTGGAGATGCTACGGCCCTGGATGCCGCCGTGCTTGTCGAGGCCGCCGACGGTGAAATGCAGGCTGTCGTTCGCGGGCAGGCTCTCCTCGTCGCGCTCGGCTTGGCGCTGAATGCGGTCTAAAAGCGGGGTGATGTCCGAGCCGTTGAGGTAGAGGATTTCCATGGCGGAATGGGTGCGCAGCCAGGCGCGCGCCACGCTTTCCGGAATGGGCTCGCTGCCGTCCACGCGCACGGGAAGCGGCCAAATCCAAAGAAAGGAAATCTCGGAATTGGTTTGGGCCGCGGTCAAGGAGGCGGCCATGGTCCAGAACTCTCGGTCGCTCAAGTACATCGCGGGTCGGTTCTTAAAAATGTCGCGCGCGGGTGGAATCAGGGCCGTTTGGGTGGAAAATCCGATGCCGTAGCTTTCCGGGTCGAACTCGGGGTATCCCGGCGCCGCGGGAACGGCGTCATCCAGTATTTTGTGCGTGACGCTCGCGATCCAGTCCGAACTGCCGCGCGAAACTTTGACGCGGGCGTCGATGAAGTCGACGGAGGTTTCGTAGGAGTCGACCACGCCCAAGGGCGGATCGAAAGGGCGCCGGCCCTTTTGAGTGAAGACGGCATCTGGCGGAGGCTCGGCGTGGTCGGGCGCGGAGCGGTCGCGCGCCAAGATGAGGTCCGCTCCCGATGCGTCGTCGGCGAGGGTCTCTTCGCCGCCGTCCATCGCGGCCAGGAGAACCACCGCGTCGCCGTCCCTGCGCCAGGCCGCGGCGCGGGCGTAGACCGCCTTGATGGGGTCCGTGATTTTCATGTTGGAGACGTGGTTTTCCTCCAGGTAGCGCGCGGTTGCGGGCGGGGTCACGGCGGCGAGGACGACGCGCAGGCCGTCGGCGTCGATCACGGCGTGATCCGGAAACACCGTGGTCTTGGGCGCCGAGGAGTAGACGATGTTGGCGGAGAGAAATTGAATTCCGTTTGGATTTTGCGCGCGATAGCGCATGAACGCCTTCCAGTCGCGCAGCTCGGCGTAGCCTATTCCGGAATATTGCAGGCCCATCTTGCGCAGATCCTCGGCCAGCGCCGTGCCGTGCGCCTCGGAAAGAACGCCTCCGAAAACTTCGCCGCGCGCCACGCCGATAAGAGGCCCCTTCTTGGCGGCTGCGGCCAAGACGCTGGCTTGGCGGCCCAGGCCGCCGAAGCTTTTTCCCACCACGATGACGCGTACGGGCCGGCCTTGCCAGGACAGGTCGTAAATGGAGGCCGCGGTCTCGTGCCAAATGGTGCTTACCGTCTTGCCGGGGTTGACGAAGGCCGTGAGCACCGCGCCGTAAGGCGCGGGCGACTGGGATAGGGCCGTGGCCGCCGTGGTGAAGCTCACGCTCCAGGGGCGCCCGTAGGTTTGCGGGTTCCGCGCGGCCGCGCCGAGCGCCGCGATAAGGCTCGGCTCGGGCGGGTAGACGAAGGCCAGGCCCGAGCCCGTCCTCAAGACCTCGGCCGGGACGGCGCCCAAGGAGACGGACGCCGCGGTTTCCGGAACGTGGAAGCGGTAATCGCCGCCGCTGTAATAACAGGGAAGGATTTGGACGTTCTTGATTTCAAGCTTGGCCGCGCCGTTCTTGGAAAGCGCTTCAATGGGCTGGGCCAGAAAGAAGGAAAACCGCGGCGGATTGTCCTCGATGAGCGCCAGGCGGAAATGCCCCTGCCGGGCTTGGGCCCGCGCGGCGCCGGGCAGGCAAAAAAGCAGCGCGGCCAGGGCCCGGGCGATCACTAGGCCGCGATTTTGCCGCGGGCGCGGCCGGAGTTCGGCGCCGATTCGGCGCGGATTTGCAGCGCGCCGTCCTTGGCGCCGATTTTGACCGCGTCGCCGTCGCGGATTTCACCGGACAGGATGAGCCGCGAAAGAGGGTCCACCAGATATTTTTGCACCGCGCGCTTTAGGGGCCTGGCTCCGTAGGCCGGGTCGTAGCCCTTCTCGGCCAAAAAAGCCTTGGCCGCGGCGTCCGGATCGAGCGTGACGCGGCGCTCGGCCAGGCGCTTTTGCACCTGGGCGATTTGGATGTCCACGATGCGCTCCAAATGCTTGGGGTCCAAGGCGTGAAAGGCCAGTATCTCATCGATGCGATTGATGAATTCCGGACGGAAATGGGTTTTAAGCTGCGATGGCTCCAAGTTGGAGGTCATGAGCAGAATCGAGTTCTTGAAGTCCACCAGCCGTCCCTGCCCGTCGGTCAGGCGGCCGTCCTCCATGATCTGCAACAGCGCGTTGAACACGTCCGGGTGCGCCTTCTCGATTTCATCGAGCAGAATGACGCAGTAAGGCTTGCGCCGCACGGCCTCGGTGAGCTGCCCGCCTTCCTCGTAGCCCACGTAGCCCGGCGGCGCGCCGATAAGCCGCGAGACCGAGTGCTTCTCCATGTACTCGCTCATGTCCAGGCGCACCATGTTCTTCTCCGAATCGAAGAGCGCCTCGGCTAGCGCGCGCGCGAGCTCGGTCTTGCCCACGCCGGTGGGGCCGATGAGCAAAAATACGCCCAGCGGACGGTTGGGATCGGAGAGCCCGCTGCGCGCGCGGCGCACGGCCTGGGCCACCGCGGTCACGGCGCCGTCCTGGCCGATGACGCGGCGGTGGAGCTCGTCCTCCAGGCGCAAAAGTTTTTCCGCTTGGCCCTCCAAAAGCTTCTCGACGGGAATGCCGGTCCAGCGCGACACCGCCTGGGCGATATCCTCTTCGCCCACCTCTTCCTTCAAAAGCTTGGTCTTGGACTGGAGGCTGGCCAGCTCCTTCTGCTCGGCTTCGAGCTTCTTGGCCACCTCGGGCGCGCGGCCGTAGCGGATTTCCGCGGCGCGGGTGAGATCTCCGGCGCGCTCGGCTTTTTTCTCCTCCTCGCGCAGGGCCTCCATCTCGGATTTGAGCCGCCGCAGCGCCGCGATGCGGGATTTTTCCTTGTCCCACTGGGCGCGCAGGTCCTTGCGCCGCGCGCTCAAAGACGACAAGTCCTTTTCCAGCGCCGCGAGGCGCTCGCGGCTGGCGGGATCCTTCTCGCGCGACAAGGCGGTCTTCTCGATTTCCAGCTGACGGATGCGGCGCTCGATTTCGTCCAACTCCTGCGGCACCGAGTCCATCTCCATGCGCAGGCGGCTTGACGCCTCATCGATGAGGTCCACGGCCTTGTCCGGCAGAAAGCGGTCCGAGATGTAACGGTTGGACAAAATCGCGGCCGCGACCAGGGCCGCGTCGCGGATTTGCACGCCGTGGTGGAGCTCGTAGCGCTCCTTAAGGCCGCGCAGAATGGCCACCGTGTCCTCGACCGAGGGCTCGCCCACCATGACCGGCGCGAAGCGCCGCTCCAAGGCGGCGTCCTTTTCGATGTATTTCTTGTACTCGTCCAACGTGGTCGCGCCCACGCAGCGCAGTTCCCCGCGCGCCAGCATGGGCTTGAGCATGTTGGCCGCGTCCATGCCGCCCTCGGCGGCGCCCGCGCCTACCAAGGTGTGCAGTTCGTCGATGAAGAGCACGATGCGGCCTTCCTGCGCCGCGACCTCCTTCAAAACGGCCTTCAAGCGCTCCTCGAACTCGCCGCGGAACTTGGCTCCGGCGACCAAGGCGCCCAAGTCCAGGGCCACGATGCGCTTGTCCTTGATGCCCTCGGGAACGTCCCCGGCCGCGATGCGCAGGGCCAGGCCTTCCACGATGGCGGTCTTCCCGACGCCCGGCTCACCGATGAGGACCGGATTATTCTTGGTGCGGCGGGAAAGCACCTGGATGATGCGGCGGATTTCCGCGTCCCGGCCGATGACTGGGTCGAGCTTGCCTCGCTTGGCCGCGGCGGTCAAGTCGCGGCCGTATTTTTCCAGGGACTGGAAGGTGCCCTCGGGGTCTCGGCTGGTCACGCGCTGGGCGCCGCGCACCGCGACTAAAGCCGAGAGGATTTTTTGCTCGTCTAAGCCCGAGGCCTTCAGGATTTTTGCCGCGCCGCCGCCCTCGTCCAAAAGCCCCAAGAGCAGATGCTCCACGGAAACGAACTCATCCTTCATCGCCTCCATGCGGCCTTCCGCGAAATTGAACGCCTTGGTCAGCCCCGAGGCGGCGTAAATCTGCCCGCCGGAAACTTTTGGCTTTTTGTCCAGATCCCGCTTGATGACGGCCGTGACCAGCTGCGGATCGGTGCCGGCCTTGCGCAGAATCTCGGGCACGGCGCCGTCTTTCTGGCGCACCAGGGCCCAGAGCAGGTGCTCGGGAGAAAGCTCTTGATGGCCCTGCTGCTCGGCCAAGGAGCGGGCGTCTTCAAGCGCTTCCTGGGATTTGGCGGTCCAGCGTTCCAAATTCATGGACAATATCTCCCCGCGGAGCTATCTGGGCTTGAGTCCCGCGATGTCCGCGGAGACGCCCAGGCTCTTGGCCGAGGGCTTGCCGACGAGATCCGCCAAGATATGGGCGGCTTCCTCCAAGACGAAATCCGTCTGGGGCGGCGCGTGGGCATAGCCTGCGGCCGACACCGAAGATGATGCAACGGAAAATCCCTTGGCTTTCTGCGCCGGGGTGGGCAGCGGCGCGGAAACCGACGCCGCGGGCTCGGGTTCGCCCGCCGCCGCTTGCGACCCTCCCGACTTTGCGGTTGAGGTCGAGACCAGCGGATTGACGCCCGCGATCACATCCTCCAAAGTGACGTCCGTGATGGTGATGGGCACGGACGGCCGCGAGGCGCGTTCCTTCTTGCGCGCCTCCTCCCGCTCCTGGTCGATTTTTTCCTGGGCCAAGCGGGCCGCGTAATTCAGGGACACGCTTTTGTCCTGCTTGTGCTTCATGTAGAGCGCGATGTCCTGGCGCACGTAGGCGAAATCGGTCGAGACCGCGACGCGTTCCTCCGAGGCTTTCCTGAGCGCCGCGATTTCCTGCGCGTCGACGTCGTTGGCTGGCTCGTAGACCGCGGGCGCGATTTGGTCGTAGGGCAGAGCGTTGGGCAGGGAGGACTCGGTCATGTCCAGCTCGTCGTCCAGCGAGGGCAGCTGGATGTCGGGGGTGACGCCGCGGTTCTGGGTCGAGCCTCCGGAGACGCGGTAGAACTTCTGGATGGTGATCTTAAGCGCGCCCGGGTTTTCCTGGTGCAGGGACCAGGGCAGGTAGTCGCCCAAATCCACCACGGACTGCACCGTGCCCTTGCCGAAGGTGCTCTTCTCGCCGACCACGACCGCGCGTCGGTAGTCCTGCAGCGCGGCGGTCACGATTTCAGAAGCCGAAGCCGAGGCCCGCGTGGTGAGCACCACCATGGGCCCCGTGTATTCGGGCCGGGACTCGGGCGCGCGCAGCACCTCGACGCGGCCGCGCGAGTCGCGCACCTGGACCACGGGCCCGGGCCCGTCGAAGAGGCCCGCCATGGCCACGGCCTCGGCCAAGGACCCGCCTCCGTCGTTGCGCAAATCGAGGATAAGGCCCGCGATGTCCTGCTTCTCCAGGTAGGCGACCAGCCGGGCCACGTCCCGCGAGGCGCTGGTGCGGCCGTCCTGGCGCATGTCCGCGTAGAAAGAGGGCAGGTAAACCACGCCCAGACGCTCGGTTTTTCCGTCCTCGAGCGGCCAGGCGATGACCTGGGCGCGAGCCTCCTGATCCTTGAGCTTTATGACCTCGCGCGTGATGTTCACGACCACGCGCGTCGCGGGGTCCAGCGCGTCGGCGGGAATCAGGCGCAGGCGCACCACGGTGCCTTTCTTGCCGCGGATCATGCCGACGACGTCGTCAAGGCGCATGCCCACGACGTCCGTGAAGGGTCCGTCGCCCTGGGCCACGCCCACAATGCGGTCATTGGGATGAATCTGCTTGGACTTGTCCGCGGGGCCGCCGGGGACCAAAGACACGATTTTCGCGTAGCCGCCGTCCTGGCTCAAGACCGCGCCGATGCCGACCAAGGACAGCCGCATGCTGATGTCGAAATTGGCTTCTTCCGAGGCCGCCATGTAGTCGCTGTGCGGGTCGTAGGTGCTGGCCAGGGCGGTGAGGTATGCCTGCAGGACGTCGCTGGGGGCGAATTCCTTGTAGTAGGTCAGCAGGTGATCGTAGCGCTGGACCACGTCTTTGATCTGGTCCGTTGGCTTGACCTTGTCAAGCATCTCCTCCAGCACGTCGTCCTTGAGCCTTTTGCGCCAGAGCTCCCGGGCGGCGCGCTCATCGGCGGGCCAGGGCAGCTTCTCGCGGTCGAGGATGATGCTCTCGTCCTTCTTGAAATCGAATATCGTGTCGGGGTTGATGGACGCAGCCGAGGCGGCGGCGGATGAGGCCAGGACCGCGTTCATGGCCGACAAGACGGTTTTCTTCGAGGCCTCTCCCGGCACGGTCTTGGGCGCGGAAGCCGCCTCCGGCACGCGCAGCGTCTCGTGCACGAAGCGCACGCGCTGGCGCACGCGCTCCATGAACCGGTTGAAGATGAAATAAGCCGGCCCGATGTCGCCCTGCTTGACCAGTTGGGCCATGTCGTCGCCGTAGCGCTCCCGGAACGCCTCAACGTCGGATTTGTCGAAGAACATCTTGTCCGGATCGTAGTCGTCCAGGTAGAGCTTGAGCATGTCCCTGGACACGGCGGCGTCCAGGGGCTTGTGCTCGTAATGATCCTGCTCCAGAATGCGCGCCACCACTTGGCCGATCAGGGGGCCCTCGGAACTCGGCTTCAGGGGCTTGTTGGACGCGGTCTTGGCGGCGGCAAGGGAAGAGAAAAGAAGGAGCGGAAGAAAAAGGAACGGAAGGGCCTTTTTCAAGGCGTTATTGAGCGCGCTCCGCCAGGGCTTTGCGCATCTCCTTGAGGAACTCAAGCGTCTTGGACAAATCCCCATACGGAATGCGAACCCCCTTTTTGGACCATCCTTTGTACGACTGATCCTCGACCCACTCGCGCAGATCCACGCCGGTCGCGTCCTTGAAAATGGTCACGCGCACGACCAGCTCGATGCCCATGCGCCGCGGGATGCGCGCGAGCTCTTTTTCCGCCAGGGCCTGGGGCTCGGGCGGCAGCGCGCAAAGGGCCTGGATGACGCCCTCCAAGGCCGCGGCGTTGAGCGTGATGCCGGCCTTGGTCGGCCCGGAGTAGTGATCGCCCTTGATGAAGGATCGGATGGAGCCGTAGCGGTGGCCGCGATATTCATCCACGTAGAAGCGGATCTGCGTGACGTCCGAAACTGCGAGGGAGCCGATGTCTTTGAGGGGCTTGAATTCCTGGCTTTGAGGCATGATCGTTTTCCCGTTCCTCTCAAGACTACCAAAATCCTAGAGATTTTTCACCCCAAGGGCTATAATGGGGAGAATGAGCGCCTGGGTGTGGCTGCCCTTCGTCTTGGTCCTGGTCAACGGCGCTTTCGTCCTCGTCGAGTACGCCCTTTTGCGCGTGCGCTCCTCGCGCCTGGAAATCCTGGCCCGCAAGGGCAGTTCCGCGGCCAAGCTCGCGCAGGACATGCAGGCGCGGTTCGATTACTATCTCGCCGCCATCCAGGTGGGGCTCATCCTGACCGCCCTGGCTCTGGGCCGCCTGGGAGAGCCCATCCTGGCCGCCTGGCTCAAGGAGCGGTTCTCCGGCGCCGCGGCTCTGCTCGGCCCGCGTTGGGACGCGGCGCTGGGCTTTGTCGCGGCCCTGGCCATCCTGACCTTCGTAATGTCCGTCTTCGGGGAGCTGCTGCCCCGCTCCATCGCCCTGCGCAAGGCGGAGACGGTCGCCCTGTGGGGGGCCTACCCGCTGCGGCTTTTCGCGGCGGCTTTTCGCCCGGCGGTGGCGCTGATGGCTCTGTCTTCGCGCGCCATCCTGCGGCTTCTGGGCCTCTCGGGCCCCGCGGCCGCCGAGCCGTCCTTGTCCTCGGATGAGATGCGCGTGCTCATCGGCGAGACCCAGGAAAAAGGCGCCTTGGCCCTGGAGCAGCTTTTCCTGCTGGAAAATCTCTTCGACTTCGGCAAGGCCGTGGCCGCGGACGCCATGGTGCCGCGCGAAAAAATCGCGGCCCTGTCCCTGGCGGATTCCTGGGAGACTAATCTTGGCGTCATCCGCGCCCGCCGTTTTTCCCGCTATCCTTTGTGCGAGACCGATTTGGACTCGGCCTTGGGACTGGTGCACGTCAAGGACGTCTTCCTCAACCAGCAGGGCGCGGCCCCGCCCGATTTGCGGCGCTTGAAGCGGGAAATCATGAGCGTGTCGGACGCGGAGCCCTTGGAGAAGCTGGTCAAAATCCTGCCCGACCGCGGCGTGCACATGGCCCTGGTGCGCAACGCCCTGGGCCGGGTCGCCGGGCTCATCACCCTGGAGGATATCATCGAGGAGTTGGTCGGCGAAGTGCACGACGAGTTCGATTTGCCGCAAGCGTGGTCTTTCATGGACGTGGTCTCGCGCAAGTCCGTGGCCGTGCATCTGCAGGCCGCCGACCGCGCCGCGGCGGTGCGCCGCGTCATGGGGCTCTTGGAGAAGGCGCACCCGGGTTCGATTCCCGCGGGCGCCTTGAGCGCGGTCTTGGAAAGAGAGGAGCGGCTATCGAGCTGCATCGGCCGGGGCGTGGCCGTGCCGCATGCGCGCTTGGCGTCCCTGGACAAAGGCTTGGTCGCGGTCGGACGCTTTAGCAAACCCGTTGATTTCGGCGGCGGCGACAAGGGCGCCGTGCGCCTGGTCTTCCTGGCCTTGACCCCCGCCGCGCACCCGGTCCTGCAGATCCGGATTCTCTCCCGCATCGCGTCGTTGGTCGCCAACGAGAACCTGCGCCGCAAGCTGCTCCACGCCCCGTCGGCCGAGAGCCTCTTCGACATCCTGCGCACCGCCGACACCATGCTGGCGGACTAACGCCGCGCGGCGCGGGTTTTTGTAAGATAGGGTCCTATGGCGTATCACGCGGGCGCACCCTTGTTTCTGGACGCCTGCCGCCGCCGCCCTACGCCCCGTCCGCCGATCTGGTTCATGCGCCAGGCCGGACGCTATATGAAGGAATACCGCGATTTGCGCGCGCGGCATTCCATTCTGGAGCTAGCCAAGACGCCGGAACTGGCCTGCGCGGTCACGCTGCAGCCGGTGCGCCGCTTCGGCTTTGACGCCGCGATTTTATTCTCGGACATCCTCCTGCCGCTGGAACCCATGGGCGCGCGCCTGCGTTTTGCGCCCGCGCCGGTCATCGACAATCCGGTGCGCTCGGCCAAGGACGTCGCGCGCTTAAGGCCCTGCTCGCCGCGCCAGGACTTGGCCTGCGTGCTTCAAGCCGTCGCGTCGTTGCGGCGGGAGCTGGGCTCGACGCCGCTCATCGGCTTTGCCGGCGCGCCCTTTACGCTGGCCAGCTATCTTATCGAGGGCGGACCCTCCAAGGATTTTATCCGCACCAAGGCCTTCATGGCCGCCGAGCCCGCGGCGTGGCAAAGCCTCATGCGAAAGCTCGTCAAGCTCTGCGGGGAATATCTCCTGGCCCAGGCCCAGGCCGGCTGCCAAGCCGTGCAGATTTTCGACAGCTGGGCGGGAGCGCTTTCGCCCGCGCAGTACCGCCGCGGGGTTCTGCCTCACTCGCGGGCGCTCATCGCCGCGGCTAAAAAAAGCGGCGTGCCCGTGATTCATTTCGGCACCGGCACGGCGGGGTTTTTGCGCGACTTCGCCTCCGCGGGCAGCGACGTCGTGGGCGTGGACTGGCGCATGGACATCGCCGAAGCCTTCAAGGTTTGCCGCGGGCAGGCCGTGCAGGGCAACCTGGATCCGGCGCTCTTGGCCGGACCCCTGCCCGCGCTCAAACAAGCGGTTTCGGAGCTCCTGTCCGCCGCCCGCGGCCGCCGCGGTTTCATCTTTAATCTGGGGCACGGCGTCCTGCCCCAAACGCCCGAGGCCAACGTCCTGGCCGCGGTCGAGATGGTCCGGCGCACCCGGCCGTGAGCGCGCGGGCGCCCGAACCCCGGCGCGTGGCGGTGCTGGGCGCCGGCATCGCGGGCCTCTCCGCGGCTTTTGAAATCGCGCGCTCTGGCCGCGGCCAAGCCACGGTGCTCGAAGCCTCCGAACGCGCCGGCGGAAAAATTCTGAGTCTCGCGAGGAGCGGCGCCGTCTACGAGGCGGGTCCGGATTCCTTCTTGTCCGCCAAGCCCGACGTGCTTGAACTGGCCAAGGAACTGGGCCTCTCCGGAGAGCTCGTCTCCACGCGGCCGGGATCTTCTTCCGTCTCGATTTATTCCGGAGGCCGCCTGCGCGCGCTCAAGGGCGGGCTTTGGCCGCCCAAGGCCTCGGCGCTTCTGGGCTCTGGGCTTTTGAGCTGGCGCGCCAAGCTGCGGCTGGCCCTGGGCCGCTGGGCCAAGCCCGAGCCCGCCGGCGCGCCCGACGAATCGATGGCCGATTTCGTGCGCCGCCGCTTCGGGCAAGAGGTGCTCGAGCGCATCGCCGATCCGCTCCTGGCCGGCATTTACGCCGGCGATCCGGAGGAGTTGAGCTTGGAGAGCACTTTTCCGCAGATTAAGCAGGCCCTCTTGAAAAACGGCGCGGGCGCGGCGCGCGCGCCCTGGCGCCCGCCGCCGGGGCAAAGCCTCTTCATGACGTTTCGCGGCGGGCTCTCTCGGCTGCCGGAGGCGCTCTGCGCCGCCCTGCCCGGAAAGACGGTGCGCACGGGCGCGCGCGTGCTTGAGCTCTCGCGCCGCGGGCGCCAATGGACCGTGGAGACCTCGTCGGGGCGCTTTCAAGCCGACGTGATCATCAGCGCCCTTCCGGCCAACGCTCTGGCTCCGGCCGTCGAGCGCTTGGACCCTGAACTGGCCGCGGCGCTGCGCGAGATTCCCTTCGCCTCCACGGCCACGGTCTCCTTCCTTTATAATGACGCCGCGCTGCCCCGCCGGCCCGAGGGCTTCGGCTTTTTGGTGCCCCGGAAAGAGGGCAAGGCGATTTCCGCCGCCACTTACAGCTCCTCCAAGTTCCCCGGCCGCGCGCCCGAGGGCAAGACCTTGGTGCGCTGCTTTTTAGGCGGCGCGGGGCGCAGCGCCGCGGCGGAAAAATCGGAGGAGGATGTGATCCGTCTGGCCGCGGAGGAGCTCTCCGAAATCCTGGGCCTGGGAAAAAACTGCCGGCCCGAGGAGGTCCGGGCGTGGCGCTGGATTGAGGCCAACCCGCAGTACGTCGTGGGCCACGCCCTGCGCTTAAGGCGCCTGGAGTCCTGCCTTAGGAGCCATCCCGGGTTGATTTTGGCCGGCGCGTCCTACCGCGGCGTGGGCCTGCCCGACTGCGTGCGCTCGGGCCGCGCCGCCGCCCGGGCCGCGATCTCTCCTTCCGCGGGATTTCCGGCCGTCGCTTAAATCCCGCCCCGCGATTTCTAGACGAAGCGCTGAATCAATATCGCCGCGAAACCCGCCGCCAGCACGCCCGCGGTCGGCAGCAGCATCCGGGCGCGCCCGCGGGCGCCGAGCGCCGGACGGAAAATGAGCGGCCAGTTGAGGTTGGTGGCGGCGCTGACCATGGAGGCCAGCACCGCGGCCACGGCCGCGACATGCCGGCCGACTTGCCCCCGCGCGCCCAGGTTCGCCGCGGCCGCGGTCGCGCTGGCGCTGCTCAAAATCCCGCTGATGAGGCTGGTGCCGAAGAATCCCGAGCGGCCCAGGTGGCGCTCGGCCAGCACGCCCGCCGCCTCGATGGCAAAGAACAGGGCGCCGAAGGCGGAGAGCCGGCGCATGGAGATGGGGGAGGAAATCTTTAGCTCGAAGCCGTGCTGCGGCGCGGCTGACTGCAGGCGGGCGAAGAGCGCGGCCGTTCCGGCCATGGCCAGGAGAGGCAAGGCTGCGAAGCGAACGGAAGGGGGATAGAGCAGGGCCAAGAGCAGCAGGTTGCGCGAGAACATGGCGAATATCGTGAGCAAAGAGGCCTTGGCGATGACCGGGTCCACGGCCTCGGCCGCGCCGGCCAGGGCCGCGGTGAGTTCCGCGATGGTGGCCGTGCTGTTGACGAGGCCGCCCAGAATCGCGGTGTAGTTGAACCCGCGCGTGCTCCAGAGCCGCAGCAGGACGTAGTTGACGAAGCCGATGCTGGCGATCACGATGATGGTCACCCAGAACTCCCGCGGGTTCAAAAGCCCCCATGGATCGATGATGCGGTTGGGCAGGAGTGGATAGATGACGAAGCTCAGGAGCCCCAAGAGCACGGCGCTGCGGATTTCCTCGGGGCGCAGGCGGCTGGCGAAATTGGTCAGCTCCACCTTCCAGGTGAGCAGGATGGTGGTCAAAATCGCCGCGGCCACGGGCTCGAAGAGCCGGCCCTGCCCGATGAGCACGCCCAGCACGAAGGTCAGAACCAGGACGACCGAGGTGGTGACCTCCAAGGTCTTGTCGATGATGAGCCGCCGGACGTTCAAGAAGCCGATGAGCACCAGGATGCCGGCCAGGGCCGCGACGGAGAAGGAGAGGGAAATCAGGGCGCTCAACATGCCCAAGAGCGCGGTGATGGCGAAGGTGCGCGCGCCCGCGTCCTTGTTGGACCATTCGCGCTCGAGGCCGATGAGCAGGCCCGCGCCCAAGGACAGGACCAGGCGCAGGGCCATGTCCTGGGCGGAAATCTGTTGGAGCATGATGAAGCATAGTATTTCCCCGCCCGCCGCCATTGTCAAGTCCGGCGGTGTTTTGCCATAGTGGACCCATGGACGTCTCCAAAGCCGCCGCCGTCTTCAAACGCCTCAAGGCGCCGCCTTTTCGCCTGGTCCAGCTGCGCCAGGCGGTGTTCCGCGAGGCGCGCGACTCCTACGAGGCGATGCCCGTTTTGCCCGAGGATCTGCGCCGGGCCTTGGCGGCCGAGGTCCCGCTCTTGAGCCTTTCGCCCGCGGTGATGAAGGCCTCCGCGGACGGGCTCTGCCGCAAGGCGCTTTTAAAACTTCATGACGGGCTTAAAATCGAGAGCGTGCTGCTGCGCCCGAGCCCGCGGCGCTGGACCGTGTGCATCTCCAGCCAGGCCGGCTGCGCCGTGGCCTGCACGTTCTGCGCCACGGGCCTGATGGGGCTTTCCCGCAACCTCACCGCCGAGGAGATTTCGGACCAGGTTCTGTTCTGGAAGCAGCACATGCGCCGGGAGAAAATCGCGGACGGAGAGGCCGGGCCGGACAACGTGGTTTACATGGGCATGGGCGAGCCCTTCGCCAACTACGAGGCGACCGCGAAGAGCCTTGAGACCCTGATGGATCAAACGCAGTTCGGCATCGGCGCGCGGCACATCTCGGTCTCGACCTCGGGCGTCGCGCCCAAAATCGAGCGCTTCGCCGAGGATTTTCCCCAAGTAAATCTCGCCCTATCCCTGCACGCGGCCCAGGACGCGCTGCGCGCGCGCTTGGTGCCCATGAACAAGGCTTACCCTTTGAAGAGCTTGGCCGCGTCCCTGCGGGTCTATCTGCGCCGGACCGGGCGCAAGATTTTCGTGGAGTACGTGCTTTTGCGCGGCGAGAACGACCGGCCCGAAGACGCCCGCGACCTGGTCGCCTACCTGCGCTCCGTCGGCCCCCTGGAGCGCCTGCACGTCAACCTCATCGCCTTCAACCAGACCGACACGCCGCACCAGGCCCCGGCCGAGACGGAGGCCCGGCGCTTCCAGGCTCTGTTGCGCCGCGAGAAAGTTCCCGCGACCCTGCGCCAGAACCTGGGCCAGGACATCGACGGCGCCTGCGGCCAGCTCCTGGCCAAGAATTAAGCGCTTCCTTAATATATATAAAACGTTCGCCCCGGCGGGAAGCCGGGGCGAGTGCTCCTAGGCGGGTTGTTGCTCTGTTGTCGTTCGTGTTGTCTGACTGTTGCGAACCTGGGAAAAGATTAACAAGATCGCGTCACGAAAATGTTTCGCGCCTATGAAAAAAATGTTGCCGGGCGGCGCGCGATTTTGGTATCGTCCCCGCGTGACGCTTAAAGCGCTGCGAAAAATCGCCGCCACCCTGGTCGTGGGCTGTCTGTTCCTGCTCGCCGTCCATGATCTGGCCCACGCCAAGGAAAAGCACCCGGCGCCATGCCAGGTCTGCGTGATGGTCGCGCGCACCGCGGCGCACGCCGCGAAGCCGGCGCCGCACGTCGTCTCGCACGCTTTCCTGGTCGTTCTCGCCGTCCAACCCGAACTCAAGCCCTCCAGCCGCCGCCTTTCGCGCGCCGCCTCCCGCGATCCGCCCGCCGCGTAAAAGCCGTTCGTTCTTCCGCTCCCGCGTTCGTTCCCATACGTGCGACGATTTGAATTTGGAGGTTTCCATGCGTTCGATTCTCTTGTGCGGCCTTTGCGCGTTCGCGGCGCCGCTGGCGGCGGCTCAAAGCACGAGCCAATCCCTGCCCGCGCCCGATTTGGCCGGCGTCATCGCTCCGGCCATCCAGGGCGTGCCCAAAATCTTTCTTCCGGATTTCGGCATCGCGGCCGACGTCGCCTATCAAAGATCCAGCCTCACGAAAAAGGATCCGCGCTATGACAACGGATCCATCGACGAGCCGCAGCTCCGCGACGGGCAGCTGGTGGCGTTTTCACCCATCGATCCCTACACCAACGCGCAGTTCACCATCGACCTGCCCAACGGCGGGGCGGCCAATATAGAGGAAGCCTGGCTTTACTTCGACAAGCTGCCGGGGGACGTCAACGTGCGCCTTGGGCGCTTCCTGCCGCAGTTCGGACTGCTGGACCTGACCAACACGTTCCAGCTCGCCATGCTCAACCGGCCCAGCGCCATCGGGGACTACATCGGCTCCGACGGCATGGACGTTTCCGGGGCCGAGGCCAACTTCTATATTCCCAATCCCTGGGAGTTGAACCTGAAGGCCGACTTGAACGCCGTCGCGGGCGACGCGCTGGGAGGCGCGGCGCAAAAAGGCGCGCTGGCGTATCTGGCCACGCTCGATTATTCCGGGGATTTTTTGACCACGGGATCCATCGAGGCCGGAGCCAGCGCCGCCCAAGGGCCGTCGCCCTACGGTCTCGCGGAAACCCTGGTCAACCCCTACTTCCAAATCCAATACGCGCCGTCCCAGCGCCGGGTCTGGACCTGGAGCGTGGAGGGCATGCTGGCCGAGCGCCAAGGGATGGGCGGCGCCAACTTCAAGAAGAGCGTCTACACCTTCCTCGACTACAACTTCGCGCTGCGCTACCACGCGGGATTCCTGGTCGACGTCGCCGATTTGCCCGGCCCGCTTTCGGCCGTGAGCTACCCCGGCGCTTTCCCTGACGCCTTCGCCGGCGCGCCCTCCTACGGCACCCAGGTGAATTTGGCTCCCGACTTCACGTGGTTTGTCTCGGACAACACGCGCCTGCGCCTGCAATACACGCATACGACGCCCGTGGGCTCCGAGCGGCCCAACGAGACCGCGTCCTTTCAAGTCACCTTCTCGCTCGGAAACTTGAAGCAGCTCGACTAACGCGTCATGATAAGATGCCCGGAGAACTTTATGCCTAAAAAAATAAAATTCGTGCCGCTGTTCCTCGCGGCTTTTTTCTGCGCCGCCGTGCCCGGCGCGTGGGCAAGCCGCCTGCGCGTGCTGGCCACGACCGACTACATCGCGGCCCTGGCCAAAACCATCGGCGGCGACAAAGTGGCCGTGGATTACCTCTCGCCCGCGGGCTTCGACGCGGACAACTACTCCCCGCGGCCGCAGGATCTCTTCAAAATCCACGAGGCCAAGCTCTTCCTCATGATCGGCTTGAACTTGGAGGATTGGGCGCGGGACCTGGTCAACGCGGCCAACAACCCGAACCTGGTCAAGGCGGAAATCTACCACGGCATCAAGCTCTTGGACGTGCCCAAAGGCGCGGTGGACTACAGCTTCGGCGACATCCACCCTTACGGCAACCCGCACTTCCAGTTAAATCCCGAGGACGGCCGCATCATGGCGCGGAACATCTACAAGGCCCTGGTCTATGTGGATCCGGGCAACCAGGCTTTCTACGCCAAGAACCTCGCCGGCTTCGAGGCCCGGCTGACCAAGGCGGAGGCGGGCTGGAACGCCGAGATGGCGCCGTATAAAGGAAGCGCTTTTATTCCCTACCACGAGGATTGGGATTATTTCGCCCAGGCCTTTCATCTGGTCATCCCGGATCCGCCGGATACCATCGAGGAAAAGCCGGGATTTGTGCCCTCGCCGCGCCGCATCGAGGAGGTCATCCAGGACGCGAAGAACGCCGGCGTCAAGTTCGTGGTGACCGAGCCGTACTATGACGTTTCCATCGGGCAGGCCGTGGCCAAGGGTTTGGGCGTTCCCTGCAGCGTGGTCTCCCTCTACGACATCGGCCTTAATCCCAAGGAGACGGGCTACATCTCCATGATGGACGTCATCGTGGGGCAGGTCGCCCAGGCGCTCAAGGAAAGCGCGGCTCATGCCGGCTGAACTTCTGCACGCCAAGGGCTTGAGCGTGGGCTACGGCGCCCACGCCGTCCTGCACGGGATCAACTTCTCCATCGAGCGGGGGGACTTCATGGGCGTCATGGGCCCCAACGGCGCCGGCAAGACCACGCTGCTCAAAACCTTCCTGGGGCTCTTGAAGCCCTTGGCCGGAAAAATCGAACTGACGGGGGCCGGCGGCGGCCGGCCCCTGTTCGGCTACGTGCCCCAGCGGGAAAGCCTGGACCTGCACTACCCCCTGACTTCGCTGGAAGTGGCGCTCATGGGGCGCTTTGGGCGCATCGGAATCCTGCGCCGCCCCGGCGCCGCGGATTTGCGCATCGCGCGGGCCTGCCTGCGCCAGACGCACATGGACGCCTACGCGGACAAGCCCTACCGCAAGCTCTCGGGCGGGCAAAAGCAGCGCGTGCTCATCTCCCGCGCGCTCGCCTCCGAGCCCGAGATATTGCTTTTGGACGAGCCGACCAACGGCATGGACATCAATTCCGAGAAGGCCATCATGGAGCTTCTGACCGAACTGCAAAAAGAGAAAGGGACCACGGTCGTTTTCGTGACGCACCTCATGAGCACCATCGAGCGCTACGCGCGCCGGGTGGCGCTCATCACGTTCCAGGGCAAGCTCCTGGTCGGAGCCAAGTCCGAAATGCTCGCTCCCGAAGTGCTGGCCGAGGCCTATAAGAGCCGATGATGCAGATTTGGGCGGTCCCGTTTTTAAGGAACATCCTGCTGGCGGGCGTTCTGGCCGCGGTGGGCCTGGCGCCATGGAGCGTCTACGTGGTGCTGCGCCGCATCGTGTTCTCGGGCGCGGCCGTGGCCGAGGTCGCCTCGGCGGCCGTGGCTTTGGCGGTGCTCTTCCAGCTGGCGCCCTTCCCCATCGCCCTGGCTCTCACCGTGCTGAGCTTCCTGGCGCTCTCGCGCTTGGCCGATTCCGCCAAGCTGCCGCCGGAAACTTTGGTCGGCATGCTTTACGCCGGAGGCTCGGCCGCCTCTGTGCTGCTCATCGCCAAGGCGCCGCGCGGGGAGGCCGACATCCTCAATATTCTTTTCGGCAACATCCTGACCGTCCCCACGGCCATGCTCTGGATCCTGGTCGGCGTCTTCGGCGTGCTTTCCCTGCTGCAGTACCTGGCGGCCAAGGAGTTCCTGATTTCCGCCTACGATCCGGACATGGGGCGCACGCTGGGAATTCGCGTAGGCCTGTGGAACATGATTTTCTACGGCGCGCTGGGCGTGGCCGTGGCGGTGGCCATCCGCGCCGTCGGCGCGCTTTTGACCTTCACGCTTTTGGTGGCGCCGGGAGCCGCGGCCCTGTGCCTGACCGGGCGCTTGAGCCGGGCCTTCAAGATCGCGCTGGCCCTGGGCGTTGCCGCGGCCGCGGCGGGCGTAGTTGTTTCCTATCAGTACGATCTCCCGACGGGGCCGACCATCGTGGCCATTTTGACGGGATTCTTTGCGGTCAGTTTCGTGATAGGCCAGCTGCGGGCCTAAAAAAGGCCCTTTGCCCTGGTTCTTCTCTCTTGACGCCCGACGGAGCCGGGGCTATACTTCGAGCATGCGCGGCGCGGTGAGATCCGCGGGTCTTCTCGTTCTGGCCCTGGCCTTGGGGGCCGGATCCGTTCGCGCGTCCTCGGTGGACGCGCCGCTCATCATCGCGGCCAAAAACGGCCAGCTGGCCGACGTGATTTCTGATTTGGCCCAGGGCCAGAATCCCAACGTGACCGGCATCCACGGCTACACACCGGCCATGTGGGCGATTTCCCGCGGCAGCCTTCCCATCCTGCAGGCGCTCCTGGCCCACGGCGGCGCGCTTCCGGCCGCGACGGCGGCTTATATCCCGCTCGTCGAGGCGGCCAAAAGCGGCAATACCGACATCGTGCAGTTTCTCCTAAAGCAGGGAGACGCGGTCAACGCGCGCGATTCCCAGGGCGAGACGGCCCTTTTATGGGCCGTGGAACGCGGCAACGCGGACACCGTCTCGGCGCTCATCGCCGCGGGCGCCGACGTCAACGCGGTCAATGCGCGGGGCCAGACCGCGCTCATCATGGCGGCGCAGCTGGGCGAGACCGATTTGATCAACCTGCTCGCGAGCCAGAAGGCCGATCTCAACGCGCGCGACTCCTTCGGCTACACCGCGCTTATCTGGGCCGCGCACAACGGCTTCGCGGCCGCCGCCAAAGCCCTGGTGGCCGCGGGCGCCGACGTTTCCCTCCAAGGCAAGGACGGCCTCGACGCCCGGGCCGTGGCCAAGAGCCGCGGCTACGCGAGTTTGGCCCAGGCCCTTTAAGCTAGGCCGAGCCCTCGGGAAAGGCGCTGGCTCGCGGCGGCGCGGTCAAAAGATTGTTCCGCGCCCGTCCCCGGCGCAGCGCCAGGCGGATGAGCCGCTCGATGAGACGCTTGGGGGGCACGCCCGAGGCGCGCCACAAGTTCGGGTACATGCTGGCCGACGTAAATCCCGGGATGGTGTTGATCTCGTTGAAATAGACGCGCCCGGATTTCGGGTCCATCAGGAAATCCACGCGGCCCATGGCGTAGCCGTCGATGGCGCCGAACGCCGCCAGGGAAAGCTCCTGCGCGCGCCGCGTTTGGGCGGCGGAAATTCGCGCGGGAACGTATCGCGCCGAGCCGTCCAGGTCTAGGTATTTGGAGGCGTAGCTGTAGAACTCGGTCTTGGGGACCACCTCGCCGCAGATGGAGGCTTTGAGTCCCAGCGGGTGTCCCGCGGGCAGCGCCGGATCGCCCAGCACGGCGCACTCGATTTCCCGCGCCCGCGGCACGGCCTTTTCCAGCAAAATCTTGTCGTCGTAGCGGAGCGCCTCCTTGACCGCGGCGGCGAGCTGCTCCGGGTTCGCCGCGCGGGAGACGCCCACGGACGAGCCCTGCCGGGCGGGCTTGACGAAAAGGGGAAAGCCCAGCGCGCGGGCGCCCGCGCGGGCCTGCTCCAGGCTTCTTGCGACGCGGTAGGCGGCGATGGGAATGCCCGCCTCGGCCGCCAGGCGTTTGGTCATTTCCTTGTCCATGCCCGCGGCGGAGGCGAAGACCCCGCAGCCGACGTAGGGGACGCCGAAAAGATCCAGGAGCCCCTGCAAGGTGCCGTCCTCGCCGTGGGGCCCGTGCAGGACGGGAAAAACCGCGTCCGGGCGCCGCCGGGCGTCGCCCAGCTCGCGCGCGATCTCCAGGGGGCGCCCCGAAAAGCGCGGCCGCGCCGCGGCCTGCGCCACCCGGGAGGCCAGAATTTTCGGCGGGGCCTTGCGCCAAAGCCCGAGCGGATCGATGTAGACGAGTTCGGGAGAAAAGCGCGCCCGATCGAGGGTCTCGTAAATGAACTTGGCCGAGACCAGGGACACGTCGTGCTCGGCCGACTTGCCGCCGCAGAGAATCCAGAGCCGGAGTTTTTTCATGGCGCGGCCGCGCGGGCTCGGGCGTCAGAGGCCCTTAGCCGCGCCGTTTTTGGAGAGCAGCGCGGAAATCTTGGCGGCGAAAACGGCCTCTTCGAAAGGCTTGATGAGGACGTCCTCCGCGCCCGCTTGGCCCGCCTTCTGCGCGCCGGCCTCGTAGCCGCTGACGATGAGGACGGGCACTCCGGCGGTCCTGCGGTCTTTCTTGAGGCGCTCCAAGATCGAGATGCCGTCCATGCCGGGGAGCATGAGGTCGAGGATGACGAGATCCGGCGCGCGCTTGGCGATCTCCGCGAGGGCGGCGGCGCCGGTCTCGGCGGCCGTGACCTCGATGTTGTCCCCCAGGCGGCTTAGGAAAATCACCATGAGCTGCAAAAAATCCATGTCGTCCTCGACCACGAGGATTCGCCGCGTGGCGGTTCCGATGGCTCCTTTCGCCGCGGGTTTGGCGGAGAGCGGCAGCGTGAACTGGGCCAGGCAGCCCGAGGGCGCCCCCTCCGGGCGGCTCACGGAGATGCCTCCGCCGTGCTGCTCCAGGATTTCCCGGCACAGGAACAGGCTCAGGCCCAGGCCGCCGTGCTCGCGGGCCAAGCCGCGCTCGGTCGCGGAAAAAGGCTCGAAGAGCCGGCGCTTCTCCTCGTCCGAAAGCCCGGGGCCGGCGTCCTGGACGCTCACGCGGGCTTCGCGGCCGTCCGAGGAGAGCTTGACGCGCACGGCGCTTTTCTCGGGGCCGAACTTAAAGGCGTTCAAGACTAGGTTGTCTATGACCTCGCCCAATTTCTGCGCGTCGGCCTTGACCCAGATTTCCTCGGAGCCCAGATCCTGCTCCAAGGCCATGCCCTTGCGCGTTTTTTCCCGAAGGGGGCGGCCCAGGCGCTCGGCCAAGAACGCGCGCAGATCCAAGGCGTCCATTTTGATGTTCTTCTTGCCTTCCTGAATCTCCCGCGCCGCCAGAAGGTGGGTCATCACGCGCAGCAAATCCTCGGCGCGGCCGTAAATCGTGTCCAGGGATTTTTTCTGCTCCGTGGTCAGCGGGCCCAAAGTCTCTTCCTTGAGGATTTGGACGTAGCCCATGATGACCGAGAGCGGCGTGCGCATCTCGTGGGAAACGCTGGCCAGGAACTCCTTCTTGTGGTTCTGCAGCTCGTGGTCGTGCTTTTCTGGGGGCATTTTCCGGATTTTCCTTTTCCTGAATTATTCTACCACCCTTGATTGCGCGGCGCAATAAAGTTATTCTTAAGGGCAACGAAAATTTTCATGCCGACCGAGTCAAATCCTATTCCCGCGGGAGTCGAGCGCATCCTTTTGGACGAGGGGTCCCTGCGCGCCCGCGTCGCGGAGTTGGGCGGCCAAATTTCGCGCGATTACGCGGGCAAAAAACCCGTGCTTATCGGCATCTTGAAGGGCAGCGTGGTCTTCCTGGCCGACTTGATGCGCAGCCTGCGCCTGGACTGCTCGGTGGACTTCATGAGCGTCTCATCGTACGAGGCCGCGGACTCCACCGGCGTGGTGCGCGTGAACCTCGACTTGAAGGCCAGCGCGGCGGGAAAGGACCTTGTCGTGGTGGAGGACATCGTGGACACGGGCCTGACCCTGCATTACCTGCTCGATAATTTGAGAACCCGGGGGCCGCGGAGCCTGGAGGTCTGCGCGCTCCTGGACAAGCCGGAGTGCCGGCGCATCCCGGTCAAGGCCAAGTACGTGGGCTTTGCCATCCCCAACGATTTCGTGGTGGGCTACGGGCTCGATTTCGACGAGCGCTACCGGAACCTGCCCTACGTGGCCGTTCTGAAAAAGGACGCGATCAATCATGGAAAATAAGAATTTCAAGCAGCTGGCCCTCTGGGCCCTGGCGTTCATCCTCCTGGTCGCGCTCTTCCGCAACGTCAAGGCGCCCGAGCAGCAGATCAAGATCCCCTACTCCGAGTTCCAGGCCAAGCTCAAGGCCGGCGCGGTCGTTAGCGTGAAGGTCCAGCCGGATCTCATCGAGGGCAAATACAAGGGCGCCGGCGGCCAAAGCGTGGACTTCGAGACCATTCCTCTCCCCGACGCGAATTTGGTCCAGGAGCTGGAGACCAACCACGTCTCGCGCTTCGAGGGCGAGCCCGACCGGAGCTGGATCACGAGCCTGGCGGTCAACGTGGGTTGGATCGTGCTTTTCTTCGTGTTTTGGTGGCTCTTCTTCATCCGCCAGGTCCAAGGAGGAGGCAAGCAGGCCATGTCCTTCGGCCGCAGCCGGGCCAAGCTCTCCGACGGGACCAAGAACAAGACCACCTTCGCCGACGTGGCCGGCTGCGACGAGGCCAAGGAGGAGCTCCTAGAAATCGTGGATTTCCTGAAGAACCCCGAGCAGTTCAAGAAACTCGGCGGCAAGATGCCGCGCGGGGTGCTGCTTTTCGGGCTTCCCGGCACGGGCAAGACGCTTTTGGCCCGCGCCGTGGCCGGCGAGGCGGGCGTGCCGTTTTTCTCCGCCTCGGCCTCCGAGTTCGTGGAGATGTTCGTGGGCGTGGGCGCCTCCCGCGTGCGGGACTTGTTCGCCCAGGCCAAGAAGGCGTCGCCGGCCGTGATTTTCGTCGATGAGTTGGACGCCGTGGGGCGCCACCGCTTCGCGGGCATCGGCGGCGGGCACGACGAGCGCGAGCAGACCTTGAACCAGCTGCTGGTGGAATTGGACGGCTTCGAGCAGAACCAAGGCATCGTGCTCATCGCCGCCACCAACCGCCCCGACGTCATCGACCCCGCGCTCCTGCGCCCGGGGCGCTTTGACCGCCAAATCAACGTTCCCGCGCCGCACTTGAAGGGCCGCGAGGAAATACTGAAGGTCCACTCCCGCGACGTGAAGATGGCGCCCGAGGTGGACCTGGCCCTGGTCGCGCGCCGCACGCCCGGGTTTTCCGGCGCGGACCTGGCCAACGTGGTCAACGAGGCCGCGCTTCTGGCCGCGCGCAAGAAAAAAGAAGCTATCGAAACCGTGGATTTGGAGGAGGCCATCGAGCGCGTCATGGCCGGGCCGCAGAGAAAATCCAGCCTCATGTCCGACAAGGAAAAGCACATCGTGGCCTACCACGAGTCCGGGCACACGCTGGTGGCCAAGATTCTGCCCGGCACCGACCCCGTGCACAAGGTCTCCATCATCTCGCGCGGCCACGCCCTGGGCTACACGCTCCAGCTTCCGACCGAGGACAAATACCTCACTTCCAAGTCCGAGATTTTAAACCGCCTGGCCGTGCTCTTCGGCGGCCGCTGCGCCGAGGAGATCATCTTCTCCGACATCACCACCGGCGCCGCGGACGACATCGCCAAGGCCTCGGCCTACGCCCTGCGCATGGTCACCGAGTTCGGCATGAGCGAAAAAATAGGCCCGCTCTCCCTCAAGAAGCCGGATCAGGAAATTTTCCTGGGCCGGGACATCGCCCAGCCGGCCAACTATTCCGACAATACCGCGCGCCTGGTCGACGAGGAGGTCAAGCGCATCGTCACCGAGGCGCAGAACAAGGCCCGCGAGATCCTCTCCACGCACAAGCGCGCGTTAGACGCCTTGGCGGCCAAGCTTTTCGATCGCGAGGTCTTGAACGGAGAGGACATCGATGCCATCCTTCAGCAAGCCGGCGCCGCGGCTTGAGCCGCGCGCCTGGGGCGGAACGCAGGGCCCGCCCAAAGTCATGGGCGTGGTCAACGTGACGCCCGATTCCTTCTACGCCGGCTCCCGAGCCGCCACGGCCAAGGAAGCGGCCGCCTGCGCCAAGCGCATGAAGGACGAGGGCGCGGACATCATCGACATCGGCGGGCAGTCCACGCGGCCGGGCTCCCTGCCGGTGACGCTCCAGGAGGAGATCAGCCGCGTGGTTCCGGCGGTGCGCGCGGCGGCCGAAGAAACGGGCCTGCCGATCTCGGTGGACACGGACAAGGCGGAGGTCGCGCGCTTGGCGCGTTTGGCCGGCGCCGCGATTTTAAACGACGTCTCGGCCCTGCGCGCCGAGCCGGACCTGGTCCATGAGGCCGTGAAGTTCGACGCGGTCATCTTGATGCACCGCCTGGGCTCCAGTTCCAAGGCCATGCAGGACGACCCGCGCTACAAGGACGTGGTTGCCGAGGTCCGGGATTTCCTGGCCGAGCGCCTGGAGTTCTTCGCCCAAGCCGGAGGCGACAAGGCCCGCGCGCTGGTCGACCCCGGCATCGGCTTTGGCAAGACGCCGGCGCACAATTTGTCCCTGCTCAAGCACTTGGACGCCTTCTCGCGCCTGGCGCCCGTGGCGCTGGGCGCGTCGCGCAAGTCCTTCCTGGGCGCCGTCGTTCCGGACCAGGGCCCCTCGGATCGGTTGCCGGGAAGCCTGGCCGCGGCCGTGTGCGCCGCCGCCGCGGGCGCGGCCGTGGTGCGCGTCCACGACGTGGCCGCGACGCGCCAGGCGCTCTCGACTTTCTGGGCCGTGCGCGCCGCGAACTAGCCATGGGCGCCCTCTTCGGAACAGACGGCGTGCGCGGCATTCCGGGCCGCTACCCCTTGACGCCCGCGGCCTTGCGCGCCATCGCGTTTTCGGCGGGAAAAATTCTGGCGGAAAAGGCGGCGCGGGGCGCCCGCGCGCCGGCCGTGCTCATGGGCCGGGACACGCGGGAGAGCGGGCCCTCCTTGGCGCGGGACCTGGCCGCGGGCTTTGCCGCGGCCGGCTGCCGCATCCAAGACGTGGGCGTCATTCCCACGCCGGGAATTTCCTGCCTCATCCCGCGCGTCGGCGCCGCGGGCGGGGCCGTGGTCTCGGCCAGCCACAATCCCGCGCGCTTTAACGGCGTCAAGTTCTTCGACGCGGCCGGCTTCAAGCTGGGGGCGGAGGCCGAGGGCCGCATTGAGAGGGAGGCCTCCGAGCCGGCGCGTGCCGTCCGCGCGCGGCGCTCGGCGGGGGCGCCCCAGCGCCGCCCGGACTTGGCCGGCCTCTATATTGATTTTCTGCGCAGCACCTTTCCCTCCCACCTCGATTTGTCCGGCATGACCATCGCCTTGGACTGCGCCAACGGGGCCGCCGCCAAGATAGCGCCCGCGCTGTTCTCGGATTTGGGCGCCAAAGTCGCGCCCCTGGGCGTCTCGCCCGACGGCCGGAACATCAACGCCGGCTGCGGCGCGCTTTTCCCCGGAGCCGTGCGCCGGACCGTCCTGCGCCGCAAGGCCGACTGCGGCATTTCCTTCGACGGCGACGCGGACCGCGCGCTCTTCACCGATGAGAAAGGCCGGCTTTTGGACGGCGACGCCATCATCTGCCTGGCCGCCCTGCGCTTGAAGCGCCAGGGGCTTTTGCGCAAAAACAAGGTGGCGCTCACGGTCATGTCCAACTACGCGCTGCTGCGCTTTCTGGAATCCCAGGGCATCGCGAGCGTCTGCGTGCCGGTGGGCGACCGCAACGTGACCGACGCCATCGAGAAAGAGGGCTTGAGCCTGGGCGGCGAGACCTCGGGCCACGTCATCTTCCGGCGCTTCGCCGCCACCGGCGACGGGCTTTTGACGGCGCTGCAGACCTTGGCCGCGCTGCGCGAGTCGGGCGGCCCTTTAAGCGCGCTTGGCCGCGCCTTCCGCGCGGTTCCCCAGGTCATGGAGAACGTGGAGACCGACTCCAAGATTCCGCTCGAGGATCTGCCCCGCCTGCAGAAAGTTCTGCGCCGCGGCGAGAAGGAGCTTCGCGGTCGGGGCCGAATTTTGCTTCGCTATTCAGGGACCGAGCCGGTCCTGCGCATCCTGGCCGAGGGCCCGAGCAAAGCCCGCGTCCGGGCCCTGGCGCGAAGCCTGGCCGAAACGTACCGCCGGGAAACAGGACAAGAGGGAGAAAAGCAATGAAGATTTCAAGCCGCGTCAAGTTGGGAGTCAACATCGATCACGTCGCCACGCTGCGCCAGGCCCGCAAAGAGGCCGACCCGGATATCCTAGCCGCGGCCCAGGTCTGCCGCCAAGCCGGGGCCAGCGCCGTCGTCGTGCACCTGCGCCGGGACCGGCGCCACGTCCAGGACGAGGATTTGCGCAAGCTCTGCGCCGCCAAGGGCGCGGTCCATCTGGAGATTTCCTCCGAGCCCGCGATGGTCCAAGCCGCCCTGAAGGCCCGTCCCGACTCCGTGTGCTTGGTGCCCGAGCGCCCGGGCGAAATCACCACCGAGGGGGGCCTGAACCTCGCCAAGAGCGGCCGCGCCGTCGCCGCGGCGGCCAAGCGCCTCAAAGCCAAGGGCATCGGCGTGAGCCTCTTCATCGACCCCGAGGCCGCCGGCGTGCGCGCGGCCAAGAGCCTGGGGGCGGACACCGTCGAGTTCTGCACCACGGCCTACTGCGCGGCGCGCGGGCAAAAAGCCGCGGCCCAGGAGTTGGAGCGCCTGGAGCTGGCCTCCTACTTGGCCTACGAGATGGGGCTCTCCGTCCACGCGGGCCACGGCCTGGGCTACCACAACGTCAAGCCCGTCGCGGACATCCCGCACTTGGACTGCCTCAACATCGGATTTTCCATCGTCGCCCGCTCCGTGTTCGTGGGCTTGAAGGCCGCGGTTTCGGAGATGAAGGAGCTGGTCTCCTAGAAAGCGCATGTGCGGCATCGTCGGCTACAGCGGGCCCCGGCAGGCGGTCCCTCTTTTGCTGGAGGGATTAAAACGCCTGGAGTATCGGGGCTACGACTCGGCCGGCGTCGCGGTCCTGGACAAGGGCCGCATCGAGCGCCGGCGCGCCAGCGGCAAGCTCGCCAACCTGGAGGCCCTTTTGCAGGAGGCGCCGGCCAAGGGCACCACGGCGCTCGGGCACACCCGCTGGGCCACGCACGGCAAGCCCTCCGAGGAAAACGCGCATCCCCACGCGGACTGCGGCAAGTCCCTGGTGGTCATCCACAACGGCATCATCGAGAACTACCTCGAGATCAAGGAAAAGCTCTCGGCCAAGGGACACGTCTTCGAGTCGGAGACCGACACCGAGACCGCGGCGCACCTCATCGAGGAGAAGTTGAAGAATCTTCGCGGCCCGGGCGGGGCCCTGCCCCCGCACCTGACCGAGCCCCTTCTTTTCGAGGCCGTGCGCCAGGCCCTGGCCGAGGTGCGCGGCGCCTACGCGCTGGCGGTGCTCTGGGACAAGGCCCCGGGCGTGCTCATCGCGGCCAAGACCGCGTCCCCGCTCATCATCGGCCTGGGCAAGGGCGAGAATTTTTTGGGCTCGGACGTCCCGGCCTTCTTGGAGCACACCCGCGAGGCGGTGTTCTTGGACGACGGGGAGATGGCGGTCTTGAAGCCAGAAGGCTGCACGTATTTTAATTTGTCCGGCAAGCGGGTGGCCAAGGAGCCCGTCCACATCCCGTGGGATAGGCGCACGGCGGAAAAAGGCGGCTTTCGCCACTTCATGATGAAGGAAATCCACGAGCAGCCGGAAGCCTGCGAGGACACCCTGCGCGGCCGCCTTTTGCCCCTGCGCGACGGGGTCCTGGAGCGCGAGTGCGGCCTAAAGGCCCAGGCCTTGAAGGATCTCCGGCGCATCCACGTCGTGGCCTGCGGCACCGCGCTCAACGCGGGCCTCATCGCCAAGTACTGGATCGAGGACTTGGCGCGCGTGAGCGTGCAGGCCGAGCCCGCCAGCGAGTTCCGCTACCGCGGCGCCGTGGTCGAGCCCGGCGATTTGGTGGTGGCCATCAGCCAATCCGGCGAGACCGCCGACACCTTGGCCGCGGCCAAAATCGCGCGCGAGAAGGGGGCCAAGATTCTTTCCGTGTGCAACAGCGTGGGCTCGGCCCTGACCCGCGCCGCGGACTTTAATTTGTACACCCACTGCGGGCCCGAGTTCGGCGTGGCCTCGACCAAGGCCTTTCTGGGCCAACTCTCGGCCCTGGCCTCCTTCGCCATCCACTGCGCGGCCGCGCGCCAAACCATCGATTCTTTCCGCGGCAAGGAGCTCATCGACGATCTGGTCAAGCTCCCGGGCCTGGTGCGCCGCGCGCTCAAGCTCGACGCCCGCGTGCTTGAGATCGCCAAGCGCTACCATAAGAAGGAGCACTTCTTGTTCATGGGCCGCAACTTGAACTACCCCGTCGCCCTGGAGGCGGCGCTTAAGCTCAAGGAAATTTCCTACATCCACGCCGAGGGCTACGCCGCGGGCGAGCTCAAGCACGGCCCCATCGCCCTTTTGGACAGCGACATGCCGGTCGTGGCCGTGGCCACCCGCTCGCGCACGGGGGAGAAAATGTACTCCAACATCGAGGAGGCTCGCGCCCGGGGCGCGCAAATCATCGCCTTGGCCAGCGAGGGCGACGCCGCGCCCAAGGCCGCCGAGACCCTTTTCGTGCCGCTGGCGCCGGAGTTCCTGGCTCCGGCGGTCAACATCGTGCCCCTGCAGCTCTTGGCCTACCACATCGCGGATCTGCGCGGCTGCGACGTGGACCAGCCGCGCAACCTGGCCAAGAGCGTCACGGTCGAGTAGCGCCGTGGCCGCGTCCTTGGGCGTCGACATCGTGGACATCCGCCGCATCCGCGACGCCGCCAGGCGCCGGCCGCGTTTTTTATCCCGCGTCTTCACCCCCGAGGAAATCGCCTACTGCCAGGCCAAGAGCGATCCGTGGCCGCATTTCGCGGTGCGCTTCGCGGCCAAGGAGGCGGTGTGGAAGGCGGCGGGCATGGCCGGGATTTTTTTAAAGGACATCTCCGTCGCGAGCGACGGCGCGGGCAAGCCCTCGGCGCTCATCCGCGGGCGCAAAACCCAGGGCCTCTCGATTTCCCTCTCGCACAGCCGCGACTACGCCGTCGCGGTCGCGATGAGAACGTCGTGAGCCGCGCCGCGGCGCCGCGCCCGCGGGCCTTGCCCCGTCGGGAACTGCGGCGGTTCTTGGCGCCCCGGCGCGCCGGCGATCACAAGGGCGTCTTCGGGCACGCGCTTATCGCGGCCGGCTCGCGCGGCATGGCGGGCGCGGCGATTTTGGCGGCCCGCGCCGCGGCGCGCTCCGGCGCGGGCTTGGTCACTTTGGCCGTGCCGCGCGGGATTCAAGACGTGGTCGCGGGCCATGTGCCCGAGGCGATGACCTTGGGTCTCGCGCAGAACGCGCAAGGCGCTTTTTCCCCGGCCGCGGCCGCGGTGCTCTTTGGCGCCGCCGCCAAGAAAAAATTTGCGGTCATGGCCCTCGGGCCGGGCCTTTCCCAGGATCCGGGCGCGAAGAAGTTTCTCCTGGAGACGTTAAAAAAAATAAAAATCCCCGCCGTCCTGGACGCCGACGCGCTCAATATCCTTGCGGGGCTAAGCCCGGCCGCGGCCCGGCGCCTGCTCTCGCGCCCGGGCGGCTGCGTCGCGACGCCGCACCCGGGCGAGATGGGCCGCTGCCTTAAGATGAGCGCCGCCCGCGTGCAGGCCGACCGGCCGGCCGCGGTTCTGACGCTGGCGCGGCTCTGGGGCTGCGCGGTTTTGCTCAAGGGGCGCCGCACCTTGATTTCGGACGGGCAAAAAATTTGGATGAACCAGACCGGCGGGCCGGCCCTGGCCAAGGGCGGCTCGGGCGACGTGCTGACCGGGCTTCTGGCGGGCTTGTGGGCCCAGCGCCTGGCCTCCGGCCGCGGCTCGAAGAACGCGGCGCTTGAGTCCGCCGCCCTGGCCGCGTGGCTGCACGGCAAGGCCGGCGAGGCCGCCGGGCGCCGGGCCACGCCGTGGGCCTCAAGCGCGTCCCTGCTCATCGATGAATTCCCCGCGGCCTTCAAGGCGCTATGACGGGCCGCTCGCGAACCTTCACGACCCGGAGCGCGGAAGAAACCGTGGCTCTGGGCCGCCGGCTGGGAAAAGCCCTGCGCGGCGGCGACGTGGTCCTGCTCTCGGGAGATTTGGGCAGCGGCAAGACGACTCTCGCCAAGGGCATCGCCGCGGGCGCGGGCTTTGGCGGCCTGGTGGCTAGCCCGACCTTCACCTTGGCGCACACATATGGCGCGCGCCGCGGCCCCGTCTATCATCTGGATCTCTACCGCGTGGCCGCGGACCAGTCCGGCGACATCGGGCTGGAGGATTTCTTGGGCGACGGCTCGGGCGTGTGCCTCATCGAGTGGCCGCGCGCCGCCGAGGCGTACTGCCCCAAAGATCGCCTGGAGGTGGCCATCTCGGTCGTCCCGCGCGGCCGCCGCCTGACTTTTTGCGGCCGCGGGCCGCGCGCGCGCGCCGTGGTCAAGGAACTGGGCAGGCCGTGAACATCCTCGCGGTCGACGCCTCGGGACCGGTCCTGAGCCTGGCGCTTTTAGCGCGCGGCCGGGTCCACGCGTTGCGCCGCGGCAAATCCGCGCGCCCCCACGACGAGACGCTTTTTCCCGCGGCGGCGGAAATCCTGCGCCGGGCCGGGATTTCGCTGCGTGATTTGGACGCCGTGGCCGCCGCCGCCGGGCCCGGGCGCTTTACCGGCATCCGCATCGGCATGGCCTACGCCGCGGTCACCGCCGGGACCTTGAAAATTCCGGCCTTGGCCGTCTCGCGCCTGGAGGCCGCGGCTTTTTCGCGCGGCGGGCGGCGCTGCGTGGCCGTCGAGGGCCCGCGCGGCGAGGTTTTTTACCAGGGCTTTTTTGGAGCGGCGGGCCGCGCGCCCCGCGCGGCGGCCAAGCCCGCCTGGGCCGAGGCGGCGGAGTGGCCAGGGGCCAAAAGCGCCTGGGAGCGGCGCGGCTTTTCGGTTTTCATGGCCGCGCCCGAGGCCAGGGACATCCTGGGCCTGGCGGCCCTGAAACTTTCCGGAAAAAAGATTCCCGATTTCGCGCCGCTCTATCTTAAGACCGCCGGCTATGAAAAAAAACGGCATCCGCCCGGCCCGGCTTGCTGATCTGGGCGCCGTCCTGGCCATCGAGGGCCGCTGGACCACCACGCCCGGCTGGAGCCGCGCGCAGTTCGAGAGGGAGCTGTCCTGGGAGCGGGCCTACTTCGTGGTGCTCGAGGAGGGCGGCGCGGTCCTGGGCTACGCGGGCTTGTGGGAAATTCCGCCCGAGGGACAGGTGACCACCGTCGCGGTCGCGCCCGAGGCCGCGGGGCGGGGGCGGGGCCGCCGGCTCTTGCGCGCGCTTTTGGCGCGCTGCCGCGAGCGCGGGCTCTCCCGCGTGACCTTGGAGGTCAGCGCGGAGAACCCCGCGGCCATAAGGCTCTACGAGTCCTCCGGCTTTTGCGTTGTGGGCCGCCGGCCAAAGTTCTATAATGACGGCTCCGATGCCCTCTTGATGGATCTCTCCCTTGACACTGCATAGGCGCGCGGCACTGGCGGTTTTGTCTCTCGGCCTTTTGGCGTTCGCGCCGCGCGGCGTCCGCGCCGCGCCGGCCCCGTCTCAAAAGCCCGCGGCGCCCGCCATGGACCTTTACTTGAAGGCCCTGATGCTGCAAAATCAAGGGGACAACGCCGGCGCGCTCAAGGCCTACCGGGCCGCCCTCGAGCAAGATCCCCTGTCTCCTTATCTCCTGCGCCAGGCCGCGGCCACGGCCTTGGACGCCAACGACGCCTCCGAGGCCAAGGCGTGGGCGCAAAAGGCCGTGGCCGAGGATTCCGGAAGCGCGAAGTCCTACCTGCTGTTGGGCCAAGTCGAATGGTCGCAGGGCGACAAAACCTCGGCGCTTTCCGCTTTCAAGCGGGCCCTGGCGCTAGACCCCGCCTCTTCCGACGCGGCTTTTTCCGAGGCTGAAATCGAGGCCGCGTCGTCCCCGGACGAGGCCCGGCGCCTGCTCGAGGACTTTCTCGAGCGCAATCCCGGCGAGGCCGCCGCCGTGCGCTACGAGCGGGCCAAAATCGAGATCCTGGCGGGAAATCTTCCCGCCGCCAAGAGCGATTTGGAATCCGCGGCGGCGCAAGACCCGGAGATAGACACCTTGGAGGGCCGCTACGCCCTGGCCCAGGCCTACGAGGTCAAGGCCGACACGCCGGCGGCGCTGGGCCAGTACCGAATCATCCTGGCCCAGGCCGGTCCCAGCGCCCCCTTATTGGATCACGTGGGGGATTTGTTCCTGGAAGAAAACGACGAAAAAAGCGCCGGAGAAAATTTTTCCGCCGCGCACGCGCTCTCGCCTTCCGACCCCGAGGCCGACGACTACCTGGCCGCGGCGGCGGAAAGCCAAAACGATTTTCCTTCGGCCGCGGCCTTCATCGATTCGAGCGCCGCGCTGGGCCAGGACCCGGCGCTGTCTTTGCGCCTGAGCTACGACTTGACCCAGGAGGACCGGACGCCCGCGGCGGTCAAAGTCCTGGAGCGCGCCCACGCGCTTTGGCCGGACAACGTCGAGGTGTCCTATTTCCTGGCCTTGGGCTGCCGCGACACGGGCCAAAACGCCCAGGCCGAGGCGCTCCTGCGCGCCATCGTCAAGGCGCGTCCGGATTTCCGCGACGCGCGCTTCCAGCTGGCCAGCCTCCTTGAGACCGAGAACAAGATGGGCGAATCGGAAAAGGAGTTCGACGCGCTCCTGGCCCGCGATCCCAACGACGCCGCGGCCTTGAACTATCTGGGCTACTCCCTGGCCGACCGGGGCTTGGAGCTGCCCAAGGCCGTGGATCTGGTCGGCCGGGCCGTCAAGATCGACCCCAACAACGGCGCCTACGTCGATTCCCTGGGCTGGGCGTATTTCAAGGAGGGCCGCTCCACCGAGGCCGCGAGCGCGCTCGAGCGGGCGGTCTCGCTCATCCCCAACGACGAGACCATTTGGGAGCACCTGGGCGAAGCCGAGGCGGCCCGCGGCGATTGGCCCGCGGCCTGGAAGGCGCTCATGCGTTCGGCGTCCTTGGCCGAGCCGCCTCAAGGCGCCCGCCGCGCCCGGACGGCGCGCCGGCATCTGAAGGCCGGAGAACTGGGGCCGCTCTACTTGAAATACCTGAACACGGCCCAGGGCGGCATCGAGCGCGTCTCGGGGCTCTGCGCGGTCCGCGGCTCCGTGCTTGGCCATGATTTTTCCTTCGCCGGCCTTATCTCGTTCCAAAATCCCGACAACCTTGATTTGGAGTGGCTGGGGCCGCTCTTCACGCCCCTGGTGGACATGAAGATGGGTCAAGACGGCTTTTCCCTCAAGCCCGGCGTCCCCGCGGCCGGCGGGCTTGATCCCGCGGCCGTCAAGTCCGCGTCCCGGGCGGCGCTGGAGCTTTTGCGCGGCTATTTGAGCGGCGCGATTTACGCCTCGGGCCCGGTCCGCTACGTCAAGCCGTGGTTTTTTAAGCCGCGGCTGGAGAGCCCGTCCTGGGTCCTGACGCTTTCCCGCGGCGGGCTCTTCGTCGAGAAAATCAGCTCGCCGCGCCTGCCCGGCGTGGTCCTGTCCTTGAAGAAGTTCTCCTTCCAGAAAAGCCGCGCGCTGCCGCGGGAGTTTTTGTTCTCGGGCCGCGGCTTTACCCTGGACATCGCGCTCACGCAGGTCCACGCGCAGTTTTCCCCTCTGGCCGCGCCGGCCGCGGCGCCATGAAGATCCAGTGCCCGGCCAAGGTCAATCTTTTTTTGGAAATCGTCTCCAAGCGGCAAGACGGCTACCACAACATCGCGAGCTTGATGGCCAAAATCCACCTCTACGACGTCCTGGATCTGGACTGGGCGCCCGGCGGGGAGCTGACTTTTTTAATCGCGCCGCAGGAAGGGGCTCCCGAGGTCCCGGCCGGGCCCGACAACTTGGTTTTTCGCGCCGCCAAGCGCCTGTGCGAGGCCGTAGGGGTCAAGCGCGGCGTGCGCCTGGTCTTGTCCAAGAAAATTCCGGTGGGCGCGGGCCTGGGCGGAGGCTCCTCGGACGCGGCCGGCGCGCTCTTGGGCCTGGCCAAGCTCTTCGAGATGCCCAAGGGCGCCCAAACCCGCAAGACGCTCTTCGACATCGGCCGAAGCTTGGGCGCGGACGTGCCTTTTTTCCTGCAGCCCGCGGCCTTCGCCTTGGCCCGCGGCATCGGGGACCGCTTGAAGCCCTTGAAGGTGGGCCATACGCTGCCCTACATGATCCTGGCCTATCCAGGCGTGGCCATCTCCACGGCCGAGTCCTACAAAGCTCTCCCCAAAGCCTCCCGCTCCGACGTGTTGACAAGGCTGTCCCAGCTTGATAAACTGGCCCGAGGCCTGGAAAAAGGCCGTCCCATCGAGCGGCTCGCGGGGCTTTTCTTTAATCGCATGGAGCAAGCCGGGCTCGCGTCCCTGCGGACGGTGGAACAGGCCAGGGCCATTCTCGAGCGGGCGGGGCTTTCGGGCGTGCGCATGTCCGGATCCGGGTCGTCGGTGTTCGGGTTCGCGGCGTCGCACGAGGACGGGCGCCGGGCCTTGAAGCGCCTCTCGGGATACCCCTGGAAGATATTTTTGACATCCTTGGGCGGCTGACGCGTTGCAAATAACGGAAATTCGGGTTCATCTGCGGGAAGAAGACAAGTTGAAGGCCTTCGCCACCGTGACCTTCGACGACTGCTTCGCCGTTCGAAACATGAAGATTATCTCCAGCAATAAGGGGCTCATTCTCTGCATGCCGTCGCGCCGCCTTCCCGACGGCACCTACCAGGACGTCGCGCACCCCGTGACCATGGCCTTCCGCAAGGTCCTGGAGGACAAGGTTTTGGCCTGCTATCACGAAGAGCTCAAAAAGAAGGCGCCGCCCGCGGGCCCGGCGGCGGCCGGCGGCGTTGTCTGATGGCGCCGCGCAAGAGACTCCCAGGTGGTGTAATGGTAACACAGCGGACTTTGAATCCGCTATTCCTGGTTCGAGTCCAGGCCTGGGAACCAAGGCTTTCATGAAGCGCGGCGACTTGCGGGGGCTGGGCGTGCTGCTGTTGGCCGCGGGCGAGGGCCGGCGCATGGCCTCAAGCACGCCCAAGGTGCTCCACCCCGTCGGCGGGCGGCCCATGATTTTCCACGTGCTGCGCGCGGCCAATGCCTTGAAGCCCGGCGAAATCGGCGTGGTCGTCGGCCACCAGGGCGACGCGGTCAAGGCCGCCTGCCTGGCCATGGCCAAGGAAGGCGGCGTGAGCCGCCCCTTGTCCTTCGTGCACCAGAAAGAGCCCAAGGGCTCGGGCGACGCGGTCATCTCCTCGCTTTCCTTCTTGAAGAAGTTCAAGACCGCCATCGTGCTTTGCGCCGACGCGCCCTTGATCACCTACGAGAGCCTCTACGCCCTTTTGCGCCTGCACGAGGAGCAGAAAAACCAGGTCACCTTCCTGACCGCCCGCGTGCGCAACCCGCGCGGCTACGGCCGCGTGGTGCGAAGCCCGCTGGGGGAAGTGCTGCGCATCGTCGAGGACGCGGTGGCCTCCGCCAAGGAGCTGGCCATCTCCGAGGTCAACTCGGGAGTCTACTGTTTTGAGACGGGCGCCCTGGCCGCGGGCCTAAAGGCCATCGGACCCAAGGGCCCCAAGAAGGAATTTTTCCTCACCGACATCCTGGAGGTCGCGCGCGGCTCGGGCGGCCGCATCGGCGCGCACCTCTCGGCCTCGCCCGAGGAAATCGGCGGGGTCAACACGCGCGTGCAGCTCTCCGAGGCCCAGCGCCACTTCAACCGCCGCGCCTTGGAGCGCCTGATGCTCTCGGGCGTGACCGTCATCGACCCGGCCTCGGTCTACGTGGACGCGGACGTGGAAATCGGCAAGGACAGCGTGGTCTGGCCGGGCGTCGTGCTGCGCGGCAAGACCAAAATCGGCCGCGACTGCGTCATCGGCCCGCACTGCCACATCGAGGACTCCGAGATAAGCGCCGAATGCGAAATCGAGATGTCGCGGCTGCTGCGCTGCCGCGTGCTGGAAAAAACCAAAATCGGCCCCTTTTCCCACATCCGCCCCGACTCGGTCGTGGGCCCGCGGGCGCGCGTGGGCAACTTCAGCGAAATCAAGGCCTCGCGCGTGGGCGCGGGCTCCAAGGTCAATCACTTGAGCTACGTGGGCGACGCCGACGTGCGCGAGGACGTCAATATCGGCGCCGGGACCATCACCTGCAATTTCGACGGCCGCGGCAAGAACAAGACCATCATCGAGGCCAAGGCCTTCATCGGCTCCAACACCACCATCGTGGCCCCGCTGCGCGTGGGGCGCGGCGCCCTGGTCGCCGCCGGCTCGACCATCGACGAAGACGTGCCCGCCGGGGCCCTGGCCTTCGGGCGCGCGCGCCAGGAGAACAAGGCCGGCCGCGCCAAGGACGGCCTGCTTTTAAACGGCAGCCGCAAGAGCGGAGGAAACCATGCCTAGGACCAAGGCCGCGCCCGCGCCGTCCAAGACCGAGCCCATCCGGATTTTTCCGCGCTTCAAGATTTTTTCCGGCAACGCCAACCGGGCCCTGGCCGAGGACATCTGCAGCTACCTGGGCGCGCCCCCGGGCCGCGTGCGCGTCACGCGATTCGCCGACGGCGAGATCAACGTGCAGATAGACGAGAACGTGCGCGGCATGGACTGCTACGTCATCCAGCCCACCTGCCGCCCGGTCAACGAGAACTTGATGGAGCTGCTCATCATGATGGACGCGCTGCGCCGGGCCTCGGCCGGGCGCATCACCGCGGTCATCCCCTATTTCGGCTACGCGCGCGCCGACCGCAAGACCGCGCCCCGCGTGCCCATCTCCTCCAAGCTCGTGGCCAACCTCATCACCGTGGCGGGCGCGCACCGCGTCATCACGGTGGACCTGCACGCCGCGCAGATTCAGGGCTTTTTCGACATCCCGGTCGACCATCTCTATTCCGCGCCCATCATTTTGGACTACATCCGCAAGAAGGGCCTGCAGGACCTGGTCGTGGTCTCGCCGGACGTGGGCGGCGTCGAGCGCGCGCGGGCGTTCGCCAAGCGCCTGGGCGCGCACCTGGTCATCATCGACAAGCGCCGGCCCCGGCCCAACGAGGCCTCGGTCTACAACATCATCGGCGAGGTGGACGGCAAGACCGCGCTCATCTTGGACGACATGGTGGACACCGCCGGCACGCTCACCAAGGTCGCCGAGAAAATCAGGCAGGCCGGCGCCAAGCGCATCTACGCGGCCTGCTCGCACGGGGTGCTCTCCGGCCCGGCCCTGGACCTCATCGAGAAGTCCGACATCGAGGAGATGATCCTGACCGACTCCATCCCCATCCGGAACTTGGACGGCGGCAAGTTCAAGGTTCTTTCCATCGCTCCATTAATGGGCGAGGCGATTTCACGCAATCACGAGGGCAAATCCATCAGCGCCCTTTTTGTTTAATAGACACGAGGAATAAAAAACATGGAAGAGATCAAATTGACGGCGGAAAAAAGGCCCGCGAAGGGCACCAAGAAGGAGCTCTCGGCGCTGCGCGCGCGCGCGCGCGTGCCCGGCATCGTCTACGGCGAGGGCAAGCCGGAGATTTTAATCGAGGTGGCGGAAAAGGACATCCTCGCGGCCCGCAAGCAGGGCGGCGTCAACGCCATCCTGCACATGGAGCTGGGCGGCGCCACGGAGACCGTCATCGTCAAGGAGCTCCAGCGGCACCCGGTCTCGGAGCGCCTCTGGCACGCGGATTTCCAGCGCATTTCCTTGAGCCGCAAGATCACGGCCAAGGTTCCGCTGCACATCAAGGGCGAGGCCCCGGGCGTCAAGAACTCGGGCGGCGTGCTCCAGCACGAGCTGCGCGAGCTGACCTTGAAGGCCCTGCCCACGAAGATTCCCCAGTTCATCGAGGTGGACGTCGCGAACCTCGAGCTCCACAAGCACATCCTGGTCAAGGAGCTGCCCCTGGGACAAGACGTCGAGGTCCTGGAGGATCCCGAGCACATCGTGGTCCACGTCACCATCGCCAAGGTGGAGGAGGCGGCGCCCGCGCCGGCGGCGGAAGCCGCGGCCGTGGCGGGAGCGGCTCCGGCCGAGCCCGAGCTCAGCGCGGTCAAGGGCAAGAAGGACGAGGAAGGCAAGCCCCTGCCCAAGGAAGCCAAGGAGACCAAGGACGCCAAGGGCAAGGAAGGCGGCGCGGCGGCGCCCGCCAAGAAATAGCCGCGGATTTTCTTGGCCGAGCTGCGTCTCATCGTGGGCCTGGGCAATCCCGGCGCCCGCTATGCCCGCACCCGGCACAACATCGGCTGGCGGCTGGCGGAATTTCTGGCCGGGCCCGCGGGCGTCTGGAAGAATTTCAAGGGCCTGGGCGTCTGCGCCTCCAGCGAGGGGCTGCTCATGGCCAAGCCCGAGACCTTCATGAACGAGTCGGGGCGCTTCGTGCGCGCCTTGGCCGACTTCTACCGCGTCTCCGCGGGCGAAGTTCTGATCTGCTACGACGAGCTGGACCTGCCCTTCGGCCGGCTGCGCTTAAAGCCCTCGGGCTCCGCGGCCGGGCACAGGGGCATGGAGTCCGTCATCGCGGCGCTGGGCACCGAGAATATTCCCCGGCTGCGCCTGGGCGTCGGCCCCAAGCCGCCCCAGGCCGACGGCGCGGCCTTCGTGCTGGGCCGGTTTTCGGCGGATGAGGAAAAGGCCTTGGACGGCGTGCTGGACTTGGCCGCGCAGGCCGCGCGGCTGGCGCGAGCCTCGGGGCTGGAGGCGGCCATGAACCGCTTCAACGGAGCGCCCGCCCCGTGATCTCGGTCTGGAAGCTGGTCTTGAGCGCCGTTTTTTTTCTCTTGGGCTTCGGCTATCTCTACCGCCCCGATCTCATCGCGCGCCTGAACTCCTTTCTGCGCGATTACCTGCTCAACGACAGCCACATCGCCTTGGAGCGCAAGAAGTGGGGGGTCTTTTTCCTGCTCGTCGGCTTTCTCCTCCTTTATATGGGCTTAAACGGCATGGGGCGGCGCTGAGCGTGGACGATTTAAAGGCGCTGGCCCAGCAGGCGCTCTCGGATATCCGCGGCCGGCTGCCGGCCGGAACGGAGGCGGAGCTCTACGTCTCGCGCAGCCTCAGCCGCGGCGTCGAGCTGCGCCGCGGCCGCCTGGACACGGTCGAGGATTCGGAGTCCTCCGGCGCGGGCCTGCGGCTCATCCAGGACGGCCGGGCCGCCTTCGCGTCCTGCGGCAGCCTGGACCCGCAAAAAATACGCGGGCTCTTGGAGCCCGCGCTGGCCCAGATCAAGCACTCGCCCAGCGACTATTTCCGATCCTTCGCGCCCGCGGACGCGGGCCAAAACGGATCGGCGGAGGCCTTGGCCGCGTCGCTCTGGGACGAAGGCGTGCTCTCCGGGCCATGGCAGGACAAGCAGAAGGATTTGGAAGCCCTGGGCGCCGCGGCCCTGGGCGCGGACAAGCGCGCGGGGGAAGTGCTGCGCGCGGGCTACCAAGAGACGCGGGGGGAAAGCGCCGTCGTCAACTCGCGCGGGCTTGTCTCCGCGGAGCGGGGCACCTTTACGGGCGCGGGCGCTTCGGTGCTGGCGCGCCAAGACGGCGAGAGCCAAATCGGATCGGCCTCGGCCTCGGCGCGGAAAAACGGCGCCTTTGATTTCAAGCGCCTGGGAGCCCAAGCCGCGCAGCGGGCCTGCGCGCTTTTGGGCGCGCGCCAAGCCCCAAGCGGGCCCCGCGCGGTGGTCTTCGATCCGTGGATTTCCGGGGAATTCCTGGATTTGATCGCGGATCTGCTCTGCGCGGACGCGGTGCACAAGGGCAAGTCGCTTTTGGCCAAGAAGCTGGGCGTGAAGGTCGCCTCGTCCCTGGCCACCTTCGCGGACGACCCGCGGCTGCCCGGCGGGGCGGCCAGCTCCCTCTACGACGACGAGGGCTGCGCCACCAAGCGCAAGACCATGATCCAGGACGGGATTTTGCAGGAGTACTTCTACGACGTCTATTGCGCCAACAAGGACGGCCGCCGCAGCAACGCCAGCGCGGCGCGCGGCTCCTATCGCGGCCTGCCCGGGCCCTCCGCGTCCAACTTCTACCTGGCGCCCGGAAAAACCAAGAGGGAAGACATCATCGCCGGGACCAAGAAGGGCATCCTGGTCCTGGAGGTCATGGGCATGCACATGGTCGACCCCGTCTCCGGGGAATTTTCCATCGGCGTCTCGGGCCTGGAGATAGAAAACGGCCGGCTGGGCGCCCCGGTGCGCTCGGCCATGATTTCCGGAAACCTCATGGACGTGCTTGCCCGCATCGACGCGGTGGGCTCGGACCTCATCTTCTACGGCTCCACGGGCGCGCCCACCTTCCGCATCGCCGAGCTCTCGGTCGCCTAAACGCCGCGGCGTTGCTAGCGCACCAGGCGGTTGACGACCACGTCGGCCTGGCGCGAGCCGTCGGGCACGGGGTCGGACCTGAAGCCCTCCAGATCGCCCGGTTTGGGCTTGCCCACGTCGCCGCGCGAGTTCTCCTCCACCTCGATGGAAAAGGGCCCCTGCGGCGGCGCGCCGGGCAAGAGGAGATCCGCCCGGCCCAACTCGTAGAACACCGGAAAAACGGGGTTGACCACGCGGCGCACGGCCACCGGCACGCCGCCCGGGTTCTTGGCGACGACGAAGAGCACCGAGTTGGGGCGCGCGGCGCGCTCGCGCAAAGGGTTGGAGACCGTCACGGTGCCGGCGAGCGAAAAGTCCCGGCTCCGGCAGGCGGCCAGCGAGAGAGCCGCCGCGGCCCCGGCCGCGAGCAGGGCCCGCCTCACGCCGGGGCGGCGTCCTGGGGATGCTCGGGCCGCAGGGCCAGGTAGAGATAGGTTCCGGTCACGAGCAAAGCCAGCAGGGAGAACAGCGGGATGCGCGACGGCATGAAAAGAAAGATGATCTGCACGGCGATGATCAAGGTCTGCGCGTAGGCGGAGAGGTTGAAGAGCTCGGCGTAGGGCCGGCTGCCGTGGAGCAGGTTGCTCAGCGCCATGGCGACCACCGAGTAGAACAGCGAGGCGACGAGCTTCCAGACCAGGAACACGATGAAGAGCCCGAAGAGCGCGGCGGGATAAAGGACGCGGTTTAAGAGCGCGCCCGCCTGCTTGTAGAAGGCGGGGTCCAGGGTGACGGGCTTGTCGGTCTTGGTGTCCGAGAAGCTGCGGTCCTCGATGGTCCCGTTGGGCCGGCGCAGGTAGAAGTCCGACTGGGTCAAATACGCGGTCACGCCCGCGTCGTCCATGTCCTTCTCGGTGATGGGCGCGGTGCGGGTGGTGTCGACGGCCACGGCGATGTCCGTGTCGGCCGGGTCGCGCAGCACGGCCGGCATGGGGGAGGTCGAGGAAAACTTGCCGTTGTCGAAGGTCAAAACGGGCGCGGACTGGGCCAGCCAGGCGAAGGTCTGTTCCAGGGCCGGGCCCACGCGGATTTTCAGGGCCGCGGTGCCCAGCACGCAGAAAATCAGGGCCAGATAGGACAGGTAGAGCACGGTGCGGGAAAAGGCCTGCTTGGCGATTTTCCGGTAGAAAGAGACGCTGGTGATCGCGTTGACGGGGTCGAGGAGAATCATGGGCCTAGTTTAGCAAGGCCGCCGCCGCGCGCGCAACCAAGCGCCGCGCCGATTAGTCATTGCAGGCGACGGGATTTTGGCGGCACCACTGGGCGAAGGCGGCGGCTTTTCGGGCGGCCGCGCGCGCGAGGTCCCGGGCGGTCTGCCCGGCGTAGTCGCGGAGATCGGGGTCGGCGCCCGCCTGGCGCAAAAAAGCGGCGAGGTCGGGCCGGTTGGCGTCCGCCGCGTACATCAGGGCCGTCCGGCCGCGCCAATCGCGGGCGTTTAGATCGGCATGGCCCGCGATGAGGGCCTTGATGACGCCCGTGTCGCGGCCCGCGCCCTCGACGGCGAGCATGAGAATCGTCGCGTGATAGCGGTCTTGGCCGCTCCGGGCGTTGGCGTCGGCGTGGGCCGCGAGCAGGACTTCCACCGAGGCGCCGCCGCCGGCATCCACCGCGGAGAAAAGGGCGCCGTTGATGTTGGCGGGGTTGGGCCGGGCCTCGGAGAGCATCAGGCGCAGCACGGAGACGCGGCCGTATTGGGCCGCGTACATGAACGGCGTCATGCCGGAGAAATCCGCGGCGTTGACGTCGGCGCCGGCCTTAATCAGGGTCCGGGCCACGAGGGCGCCGGAGCCGAAGATGACCGCGGCGTCCAGGGGCCTGTTGCCGACGCTGGGCGCGTAGACGGCGTTGACGTCGGCGCCGCGCCGGATCAAAGAGACCACCGCCGCCTCGTCGCCGCGGCAGGCCGCCTCGTAGAGCGCGTCGTTTAGAGCCTGCTGCGCCCGCCGGCCGGAGACAATCGTTTGCGCCCGGGCGATTGCCTGGGCGAAGGACGACGCGCCGCCCGCCGCCGCGGCCTCGGCGGACTGGCCCAGGCAGGGCGCCGCTTGGGCGAAGGCGAGCGCCGCCGCCGTCAAAATTCCCAACGTCTTGGCCGATATCGTCATGGCATTCTCCTTTTAAATCGCGCGGCTTATAAGAAATTATAGAACGGCCGGTCGCGCCGCTCCATTGCCGCCGGATAAAACCTAAATGACACTTGCATGACGCGCAGTGCGGTGGGTCCGAGGGCTGACGCCGGCCATCCCGTTGGGTGCTCGGCCGAAGGACTACACGC
>Ga0307373_10000576_pt1 | contig 70557 bp, 63 predicted proteins | sample OX2MG_FD_202534 | JGI IMG/M metagenome (GOLD analysis project Ga0307373, IMG submission 202534) | Soil microbial communities from Risofladan, Vaasa, Finland - OX-2 | ecosystem: Environmental > Terrestrial > Soil > Coastal area > Acid sulfate soil | place: Finland: Risofladan, Vaasa | collected... | reverse complement strand
GAGGTGTCCGAGGGAAGCCTCCCGGGATGGAACGCCGCCTGGTTGACCGCCCGGGTGGTGGGCGCGGCCCGGGCCACGCCGATCGTGCTGCTCGGTGAGGAGGTCGGGGGTGAAGAGGCGGTGGCCGTGGGCCTGGCCCACCAGTTGGCCGCCGATCCAGCCGCGAGAGCGACTGAGATGGCGCAGCTTCTGGCCGCCCGGGGTCCGCTCGCCCTCGAGTACACCAAGGAGGCGGTGTGGCGGGGGGCCGGGCTGCCCCTCGGGGAGGCGCTCCGGCTGGAGGCCGACTTCAACCATCTCCTCCAGGCCTCCTCCGACCGGGCCGAGGGCCTGGCCGCCTTCTTCGAGAAGCGGGAACCGCGCTTCGCCGGTCGGTGACCCCACCCCTGGCCGGCTTCCGGGCCGGCACGGCCGGCCGGTCGAAATCGGAGGCCTACGGCCTCGACCTGCTGGCTCGGCTGGGAGCGGATCTGGAGGCGGAAACGGGAGCCCCGGCGGTCTCGGGGGCGACGGAAGCTCCGGCCTGGGGAAGGGCGGGCGCGGAGGCGTCGGGGACACCGGGGAGTGCGACCATCTCCATCCGCGGGGCCGGACACCGGGCCGACGCCCGGCTGCACCCACTGGACAGCCGGCTGGCCGCGTGGGCGGGGTCCGGGCTGGCCGCGTCGGCGGCGTCCGGACTGCCCCCGGGCGTGACCGATCTGGCTCTGGGCCGGGCCCTGGCCGCCGCCGCGCTGGCTGGCTGGCTGGCCGGCCGGGACATCAATGTTGAGCCCCTGGCCGTTCTGATGCAGCTGCACCTGCCGGCGGTCATGGCCGCCTCCTACGGCTCGCCCTGGTGGCCCCAGCCCCCGGCGCCGCGGCCAGCACCGGCCGGGGGCTGGCTCAACGCCGACCTGGGCGCCCCGGGTGATGAAGAGTCCTTCGCCCGTCTCCTGGAGACCTTCGGCCCCGACGCCTCCGCCGCCGCCATTGCGGCCGAGGCACAGGCCTGGAGGCTCCCGGTCTGCGACTACCGGTCCCCGGCTCCGGACGGCCGTCCTCCGTGGCGCCCGCCCCCCGGGGACGACCCGGCACCCGACGCCCACCCGGGATCGGGACGCCTTCGCCCTCGGCCTTCGCCTCCTCCGGGCCGGCCGGCGCTGGCGGGCATCACCGTCTGCGATCTCACCTCCATGTGGGCCGGACCCCTGGCCACCTGGCTGCTGGCCCAGCTCGGCGCCAGCATCATCAAGGTCGAACCGCCGTCGCGCCCGGATGGGACCCGTGCGCTGTCCGGCCGGGGCGTCTGGCCGGGCGGGCGGGCCCGGGGGCCGGCCGGGGAGGACTCGGCCCTTTACAACGCCCTCAACTCGAACAAGCGGTCCGTCCGCCTGGACGCCGCCCAGGACGCCGCGGAACTGCGCGATCTGGCCGCATCCGCCGACGTCGTCATCGATTCCTTCTCGCCCCGGGTGATGCCCCAGCTCGGACTGGACCGAGGCCCCCTCGGCCTTGACCGCCCCGGCCACGGCGGGCCCGGCACCGTGACTCTGTCCATGCCGGCCTTCCCCCCCGGGCCGGCCCGGGAGTGGGTCGCCTACGGAAACGGGATCCACGCCCTGAGTGGCCTCGGGGGCGATGGCGGTCGTGCTGACGCGGCACCCGCCGTGCCCGTCAGCAGCTACCCGGATCCGCTGGCCGGCCTGGAGGCGGCGGCCACCGTGGTGGCGGCGCTGGCCGGGCGGAAGGCCGGATGGCTTCCCCAGCACCTCGAGGTCAGCTTGGCCGGAACGGTGGAACCCCTGTTGTCAGAACCGCCGGGCGCCTGGACCCGGACGGAGGACTCCCTCGGCGGTCGACTGTTGGCGGCCGCCTGGCGTTCCGGGGTGGCGGAGGCCCGCCGGGACGGGGCGGGGGTCCACCTGTATCCGGGAGGACCGTTCCGGTGAAACCATGAGCACGGTACGGCTAGAGGTGAACGGAGCCGTGGCCACGGTGGTCCTGGACCGGCCCGAAACCCTCAATATCTACAACCTGGAGATGCGAGACGAGCTCATCGAGGCCTTCGGGGCGGTGAGGGATCTGCCGGAGGTGAGAGCGATGGTGCTGGCCGCCGAAGGCCGGCACTTCTCGGCGGGCGCCGACCTCGGCGAGTTCGGCTCCGCCGCTTCGATCTTCGAGGCCCGGCGCATCCGGTGGCGGCGGGACCCCTGGTCGGCGCTGCTCAACTCGGACAAGCCTTCGGTGGCCGCCCTCCACGGTTATGCCCTGGGGGCGGGCTTCGAGATGGCCCTGATGTGCGACTTCCGGCTGGCCGCCCCCGACACCGTGCTCGGCCTGCCGGAGACCAGGCTCGGGATGCTCCCCTCCGCCGGCGGCTCGCAGACCCTGACCCGGACGGTGGGGCCGGCCCGGGCCGCCAGGCTGGTGATGACGGCGGAAAACATCTCGGCCCCCGAGGCCCTGGCCACCGGCCTGATCCATCGGGTGGTGGAGGACGTGGACGCCGAGGCCCTGGAGCTGGCCCGGCGGCTGGCCGGGGTGGATCCGGCCGTCATGGCCGCCGCCCGGCTCCAGCTGCGCCGGCCGCTTCAGCCACCGGGCCGGGGCAGGTCCACCACCTCGTAGGACCACAGCTCGCTGCCGCTGGCCACGGCATGGCCCTCGGCGCCGGCCGCGCCGGCCCCCCGGTGGCCGTGGCCGAACGCCGGTGACGCCACCCAGGCGTCGAAGGATGCCTGGTCCTTCCAGTGGGTGACCACCAGCCAAGTGGAGCGGTCATCGGTGGGTCGGAGGAGTTGGAAGCCCTGGAATCCTTCGGCGTCGTCGACGGCGCCGGCCCGGGCCGCAAAGCGCCGAGCCAGCTCGTCCCCCGATCCGGCCGGCACGGTGATGGCGTTGATCTTGACGATGGACATGGGTCCAGCTTGTCCGGCGCCGGGGCGGGGCGCCCGTTCAGGGCCGGTAGGCGTTCTCCTCGGCCCCAACGTCAGCGACCAGGTTACCGAGGGCGAGGTTCACATCGTCGGCGTGGAAGCCCCACTCGGCCCCCAGGGTCTGGCTGACTCGGGGGGCAGGGTCCCCGGCCCCGGCTATGACCTGAATCTCCAACCAGCTGGCGCCGCCGCCGTGCTGGCACCGAGCTTGATAGAGGCCCGGGTATTCGACCCAGGGCGTCGTCACCGATTGCCCGCCCGAGCTGACAGCCGAGGTCGGGTAGTACGGCAACAGATCCCCGGTGCCCCCGCCCAGGGCGGCGGGGTCCACGCACAGCACCGACTGGCCGGTCGAGGCCGTCTGGGCGGACTGGAGGCTGACGCCCTGACCGGGCCGGCCGAACTCGGAGCCGGCCGGCGGCTCGGAAGGAAAGGAGGAGTAGGCGATGACGCAGCCGGTCTGGGTGGCGGATCCGCAAGCGGGGATGCTCTGGAAGCTGCCCCCCTGATCAGTACCCGCCGCCACCTGGACGTTGCCGCCGATTATCAGCGCCGACACCAGTTTGGTCCGCAGGGCGGAGTTGTCATAGATCTGCGCCCGCAGCAGCCGGATCAGCATGGCCGCTCCCTGGGAGTGACCGATGAAGACGATGGGCCGGCCTCCGTTGTCATGGGTCAGGTAGTCCTGCCAGGCCGACAGCAGGCTGGCGTAGGCGATGGCATCGGCGGCCGGATCCCCGCCCAGCCCCTTGGCCAACGACAGCGCCGTGCGCTGCTCATAGACCGGCGCCCAGACCCGGCACACCTGGGAGAACCGCGAGGCCTGGGCGACGGCAACGGCGGTGATGGCCGGCTTTACCTTGAGCGGGGCGTTGTCACCGGGCCCGTTGACCGCGGTGGGATACACATAGAAACAATCGAAGGCAGACGCCCGGGTCGACGGCAACGGCAGGGCCTGGGGTACGAGACCGCCCGTCGGGGTGATGGCGGTGGCGGCCAGATCGGAGGCGCAGGGATCGGGAGACACACCCGGCCGGCAGAGCCACAGGGTGGATGCCGCCGAGGAAGGGCCGGACGAAGCCGGCGCTGGCTTGGTGGCCGCGGTCACCTTGCCCGCCGAGCACCCGGCCAGAACGACGGCCGCCAGAGTGACCGCAACCAGGGCGACCGTCACCAGGGCGCCGGCCAACCCCCGGGACCGGGCCGGGACGGGCCGTCGGTGGTAGGACAGAGGCGACGTGGCGGCCACGCTATTAGGTGCGCAGGGTGCGCCGGGCGTCGGGCAGCGCCGGACATGGTTGCTGACTACAAGCAACTAGGTGCTAACCTCTTCCAGTGCCCGCCCGGACCGCCGCACAGCCCACCCGTGCGCCTGCCGCCTCCTCCGACGGCGTGGCCGAGGCGGAAGCCGCTCTCACCCGCATGATGCGCCAGGCCGCCCGGCCGGCCACCTGGAGGAAGGTGGCCGCCTCCAGCGGCTTCAGCCTGGACCGGGCCGAATACCTGACCCTGGCCCGGATCGAGGAGGCCTCCTCCGCCGGCCCGGTCCGCCTCACGGATCTGGCCGAGGCCATGGGCCTCGACATATCCACCGTCAGCCGCCAGGTCCGCTCGGTGGCCGACGCCGGCCTGGTCGAGCGCACCTGCGACCCCCGGGATCAGCGGGCGTCGCGCCTGCGCCTGACGCCGTCCGGGCGCTCGACTCTCGCCCGGGCCCGCCGGGCCAGCCAGGAGGCCATGAGCAAGCTGCTGGCCACCTGGTCGGTCGATGACCGTCGGACCCTGGCCCGGCTGGTGGACCGGCTGGTCGAACAGATCGCCGCCATGGGCAGCACCGATCCGGGACCGGTCCGTTGAGCGCTCCGGCCGCCGTGCAGCCCCTGGCTGCCACCCTGGCCGAGCAGGAAGGCCTCAGCCACCGCCGGATCATGATCATCTACTCAGCCCTCATGCTGGGGATGCTGCTGGCGGCGCTGGACCAGACCATCGTGTCCACGGCTCTGCCGACCATCGTGGGCGACCTGGGTGGCCTGAACCACCTTTCCTGGGTGGTGACGGCCTATCTGGTCACATCGACCTGCTCGACACCCCTGTACGGAAAGCTCGGGGACCTCTACGGACGCAAGCTGATCTTCCAGGCCGCCATCGTCATCTTCCTGGTCGGCTCCGCCCTCTCCGGCCTATCCCACTCGATGCTGGAACTGATCATCTTCCGGGGCGTACAGGGCGTGGGGGCCGGCGGCCTCATGGCGCTGGCCATGGCCATCATCGGGGACATCCTGTCGCCCCGCCAGCGGGGCCGGTACCAGGGCTACATGATGGCCGTCTTCTCGCTCTCCAGTGTCGGAGGGCCGGCCATCGGAGGTCTGCTCACCCAGGACCTGTCCTGGCGCTGGTGCTTCTACGTGAACATCCCCGTCGGCCTGGCCGCTCTGGTCGTCACCAGTTCCGTTCTCAACCTGCCCTTCCGGCGGGTCCAGCACGCCATCGACTACGTCGGCGCCGGCCTGCTGGTCGCAGCGGTGAGCGCCTTCCTCCTCGTCAGTGTGTGGGGAGGGACCTCCTACCCCTGGATTTCCCCCCAGGTCATCGGCCTCATCGTGGTGGGGGCGATGCTGGTGGCGGCCTTCATCCGCCGGGAGCACCGGGCGGCGGAGCCGGTGCTGCCGCTGCGTCTGTTCCGCAACGGGGTCTTCGTCACCACCAACGCGGCCGGCTTCCTGGTCGGCATGGCCATGTTCGGTGGCACCGTTTACCTGCCGCTGTTCCTGCAGCTGGTCACGGGCGTGTCCCCCACCGCCTCGGGACTTCTGATCCTGCCGATGATGGCCGGGGTGACCATCTCCTCCATCGGCACCGGACGGCTCATCTCCTACACCGGCCGCTACAAGATCTGGCCCATCGGCGGGGCCATCCTCACCCCCATCGGGATGTACCTGCTGTCCTACATGACCCGCACCACGTCGCGCTGGGAATCCGGTTTCTTCATGCTCATCCTGGGGACGGGCATGGGCGCCATCATGCCGGTGCTGATAGTGGCCATCCAGAACGCCACCGAGCAGCGCGACCTCGGAACGGCCACCTCGGCCAACACCTTCTTCCGCTCCATGGGCAGTTCCTTCGGCGTGGCCATCTTCGGCTCGATAATGAATGCCCGCCTGGGCTACTGGATCCCGAAGCTGGTGCCGGCGGCCGCCACCCATGCCGGCCTGTCGGCCCGCTCGGTCGCCTTCAGCCCCGCCAGCATCCACCACATCGCCAATGCCGCCGTGCGCAACGGGATCATCGATGCCTTCGCCCACTCGCTGCACACCGTGTTCCTGGTGGCGGCGCCGGTGGCGGCGCTGGCCCTGCCTTTCATCCTGGCCATGAAGGAGCTTCCGCTCCGGACCGGCGCCTACATCAGCGCCTCCTCCTCGGCGGCGGTGGCAGGAGAGGGCGTGGCCTTCGATGAGCACGCCCCCCTCGGCGGCGGCCCCACCGGTTCGGGCACCGACCACGCCGTGGCCGAACACGGCTGATCAGCTCCTGCCGGCGCCGGCGGGGCCCGCCGGTCAGTCGTAGACGAGTACCCCTCGGATGTTCTTGGCATCGCGCATGTCCTGATAGCCCTGGTTGATATCGGCCAAGGGGTAGGTGCGGGTCACCATCCCGTCCAGGTCGAGTTGCCCGTTGCGGTACAACTCGAGCAGCTTGGGGATGTCGTAGCGGATGTTGGCCGAGCCGAATATGGAGCCGACCACCTTCTTCTCCATCAGGGTGAGATCCAGGAAGCTGATGTTGATCTCGGTCTCCATGGCCGGGTGGATGTTGGTCACCACCACCGTCCCCAACTTGGCACACAGGGCCATGATCCCCGGCATCAGGTTCCCATGGCCGACCCCCATGGCGCAGATGATCTTGTCAGCCATGCGGCCCCAGGTGACCTCCTGGACCAGCCCGAAGGCCTCCTCGATGCTGGCGGCCACATGGGTGGCGCCGAAGCGCTGGGCCTGCTCCCGCTTGAACTCGGACGGGTCGATGGCGAATATCCGCTCCGCTCCGGCCAGCCTCGCCCCCTGAACGGCGGCGGCGCCGATCCCACCTATTCCGATCACCACCACGCTGTCACCGGGACGCACCTCGGCGGCGTAGACGGCGGAGCCCCACCCCGTGGTGACCCCGCAGCCGACCAGACAGGCCTTGTCCATGGGAATGTCATCGGGGATCTTCACGCAGGACATCACGTTGACCACGGTGTGGCGGCTGAAGGTACCCAGCAACAGCATGGTGCGCAGGTCCTGGCCCCGGGCGTGGTGGCGGGTGGTACCGTCGGCCTGGAGGCCGCCGGTGATGCGGGCGCCACTGTCGCAGAGATTGGAATGACCGCTGGCGCAGGAGGGACAGCTCCCGCATGCCGGCACGAACCCGAACACGACATGATCACCGGGAGAGAAGGCGGTGCAGCCAGGCCCCACCTCCTCGATGACGCCGGCGCCCTCGTGGCCGCCGATGAGCGGCCGGGCGACGGGGAGGTCCCCGGTCAGGCAGTGCTCATCGGAGTGGCACATCCCCGACGCCGCCATACGGACCAGGACCTCATCGGCATGACGGGGCGGGTCGAGTTCGACCTCCTCCACGCTCCACTCATCGGCGTCCGGCCAGAGTATGGCGGCCTCGGTCTTCATAACTCCCCCTTGGTGATCATCTTTAGTCGGGCGGAGCGTATTGCCCGAACCTCGGGCGGTGCGTATTGCCCGAAGCTCGGGGGGTGCGTATTGCCCGAAGCTCGGCGGGTGCGTATTGCCCAAAGTGGATAATACCGGTTATCATCGAAACGTGGCTCAGGACCTGGCAACCCGAGACCGCCTGTTGGAGGCGGCCGTCGAGGTCTTCTCCGAGAAGGGCTTCGAGGGAGCCCGGGTCGGTGACATCGCCCGCCGGGCCGGCCTGACCACCGGCGCCATCTACGCCCAGTTCGTGAACAAGGCCGATCTCCTGAGGGAGGCCATCGAGCGCTCCAGCGCCCAGGGCCTGGACCGGCTCATGCCGGCCGGCGCCGAGGGGGCCGACCCGGCCCTCCAACTCACCGTCTTGGGGCGCGGCCTGGTCGACTCCTCGCTGCCGGACTGGGTCGGTGGCCTGCTGGTCGAGGCCATGGTGGCGGCCCGGCGCGACCCGGTGGTGGCGGAACGGCTGCGGGAGGGACTCAAGGTACAGGGCCGGGATCTGGCCGGCCTGTTCGAGGAAGGCAAGCGACAGGGCGTCTTCGATGTCTCTCTGGACACGAATGCGGCCGTGCAGTTCTGCACCGCCCTGTCGCTGGGAATGCTTCTGCTGGGTTCGGTCGGACTCGAACCGCCCCGGCCGAAGGCATGGGAAGAGCTCATAGGCCGACTGGTCGGAGCATTGGCGAAACAGGAGGAACGATGAGTAGCAGCACCGCCGACATCATCGGCCGCGAGGACCCCAATGACCTGGATTCCATCCTGGGCATTACCAACACGGACGTGGACGAGATAATCCACGACGTCAATGCCTCGGTGGACACCCTCTTCACCTGGAACTACGAGCGCAGCCGGCCGGCCCTCTCCAAGCTGTACGAGAAAGCCAAGACGTCCCAGTGGAACGTGACCACCGACCTTGACTGGTCCATCGACGTGGACCAGGAAAAGGAGGTCTCCAACACCCCCGGCATCGGGATGGCCGTCGAAGCCGGCCTCATCGATCTCTCCCAGACACCGGTGGCCAATTGGGGCAAGAAGGAGTGGACCGACTTCGAGATCGAGTCGTCCAACTGGTCGCTCAGCCAGTTCCTCCACGGGGAGCAGGGCGCTCTGCTCTGCACGGCCCGCATAGTCGAGACGGTTCCCTGGATCGACGCCAAGTACTACGCCGCCACCCAGGTCATGGACGAGGCCCGCCACGTCGAGGTCTTCGGGCGCTATCTCTACGAGAAGATGTCCAGCCAGTACCCGATCAACGCCCACCTGCGGATGCTCCTGGATGACATCGTGTCCGACTCCCGGTGGGACATCACCTATCTGGGCATGCAGATCATGGTCGAGGGACTGGCCCTGGCCGCCTTCGGTTTCATGCACATGCTCACCCAGGAGCCGCTGCTCAAGAAGCTCCTGCGCTACGTCATGTCCGATGAGGCCCGCCACGTCGCCTTTGGCGTCCTGTCCCTGCAGGAGTACTATCAGGGCCTGAATCAAGACGAGATCCGGGAGCGTCAGGAGTTCGCCTTCGAGGCGGCCCTGCGCATGCGCGACCGCTTCCTCCAGCAGGAGGTCTGGGAGCGGCAGGGTGTGAACCCGATCGAGGTCATCAAGTTCATGCGCGAGAACGGCCCCCAGGGCGCCGATCCCTTCCAGCACATGCTCTTCTCCAAGATCGTGCCCAACTGCAAGAAGCTGGGCCTGCTCGACGCCGGTGACGGCTGGCTGCGGGCGCGCTTCACCGAGATCGGGGTCATCCAGTTCGAGGACTGGGCCGACACCGGTGAGGAGTACGAGAGCCTGGACGAGGTGGCCAAGGACCGGGCCGCCTCCTGAGCGCCCTGGGGGGTCTGCGGATCCTCGACTGCACCACCGGCACGGCTGGGGCGGTGGCCGGGATGTTCCTGGCCGACTTCGGCGCCGATGTGATCCGGATCGAAGCCTCGGGCGGTGCGGCCCGGCGCTCCGACCCCGGCCTGGCCGCCTGGGACCGGGGCAAGCGCAGTGTGGCCACCACCGGCTCCGGTCCGGCCCCAGCCAGTCCGGAGGCGGCCGCTCTCGGGCGACACGCCGATGCCGTCCTCCTGGACGGCCCGGACCGGGCCCTGGCCGGCACCGCCTTCGACCTGGACCAACACCGGGCGGCGGCACCGGCGGCCGTTCTCGTGCATCTCGGCCCGTTCACAGGGGAGGCTCCCTGGGCCGGCGGCGTCAACTCCGAGGCCCTGGGCTGGGCCGCCTCCGGGCTGGGGGTGAGGCAGGCCTCCTACGACGGCGGACCGGTGGAGATGATCGTGCCTTGCCTGAGCGTCATCCAGGGGGCCTGGGCCGCCGCCGCCGCCGTGGCCGCCCTACGGGAACGGCTCACCAGCGGGCAGGGGCAGGTGGTGTCGGTGAGCGGCATCCACGCCGCCGGGGTGGCCGGAGCCGCCGCCTTCACCTTTGATGCCTCCGCTCCGGAGCCGGCTCGGAACGGTCCGCGCCTGGGCGGTCCGGGTGGGCCGGTTCCTTTCTACCGGCCCTACCGGTGCGCCGACGGGAAGTGGCTGTTCCTGGCCGCCCTCACGCCGCACTTCAGCCAGCGGGCCTTTGCCGTCCTGGGAATGGCCGGAATCACCGAGGATCGGAGGCTCGACGGAGGGGGACGGGCCGCCATCCTCCGGCCCGAGAACGCGGCGTGGGTCATCGAGGAGATGGCCGCGGTCTTCTCCGGCCGACCCCGCTCGGACTGGTTGGATGCCCTGGCCGCCGCCGGGTGCCCGGCCGGCCCCCTGCTCTCCCGGGAGGATTGGCTCGACCACCCCCAGGTTGCCGCCATCGGCCTGCGGGCCGAGATCGAGGACCCGCTGCGGGGCCGGGTGGTGATGCCGGGTGTGACCCTCAACCTCACCGCCAGCCCGGCCCGGGTGAACGGGCCGGCCCCGGCGCCCGGCTCCACGCCCCCGGACACCTGGGAGGACGGCCCGGACCGCAACGCCGCCACCCCCGCCGCCCCCGCCGCCCCCGCCGCCGCCGACAGCGCCGCCACCCACCCGCAGCCGGGAGCGGGCGGGCCCCTCCGCGGGGTGAGAGTGGTCGACCTGGGGGCAATCATCGCCGGTCCCTTCGCCGGCTCCCTGCTGGCTGAACTCGGCGCCGAAGTGATGAAGGTCGAACCGCCGGCCGGGGACAGCTTCCGGGGCCCGGGCTTTGCCGCCTACAACAAGGGCCAGCGGGGAGTCTCGCTCGACCTCCAGCAGCCGGCCGGGCGCGACGCCCTGCTCCGCCTGGTGGAAGGGGCGGATGTCGTGATCGACAACTATCGCCCCGGTGTACTGGGGAGGCTCCGCCTCACCCACGCCGACCTGGCCGCCGTCAATCCCGACATCATCACCCTCACCATCACCGGCTTCGGCACCACCGGTCCGCTCGGCGCCGAGGCCGGATTCGACCCGGTCCTGCAGGCCATGAGTGGGATGATGACCGCCCAGGGGGGCGACAGCGAGCCAGTGTTCCTGACCGTCCCGGTCAACGACGTCACCGCCGCCGCCGTGTCGGCCCTGGGAGTCTGTCTGGCCCTGCTCCACCGCAGCCGGGGCGGGGGCGGCCAGCATGTCTGGACCTCGCTGGCGGCCATGTCGGCGCTGCTCCAGACATCGGATCTCGTCCGGTACCCGGGCCGGCCCGAGCCCCGCCGGGGCGGACGCGACCACCGGGGCCCCTCCGGCCCAGAGTCGGCCGGCCCAGAGGCTGGGGCCGACGCCGGGGCCGACGGCTTCTTCCCGACCGCCGACGGATGGGTCCGGGTGCAGAGTGAGACTCCGGCCCAGGAGGTGGCGGCGCGCCTCGGCGGCGCCGGCGCCCCCCTCAGCCGGGTGCTGGCCGGTCTGGAAACGGCCGCCGTCCTGGCCGGCCTGACGTCGGCCGGCATCCCGGCCGTGGGTGTGCCGAGCCCCCGGGACCTGGCCGGCGATGATCAACTGGCCGGCTTCGGCTTCCTCCGCCCCGATCCCCGACCCGACCGGGCCGGCTGGTGGACCAGCCACCGCCTGGCCCGCTTCAGCCGCACCGAGACGGGCGCCACCCTGGTGGCGCCCGGGCTGGGCCAGCACACCCGGGAGGTGCTGGCCGGGATGGGGCTGTCCGAGGCGGACCTCAACGCCCTGATCGGATCGGGGGCCGCCGTGGCCGCCCCGGAGGCCTCGCCGCCGAAGTCCTGAAAGGGTCGGTGACCGAGGGGCGGCCGTAGGTGTCGCGCTCCTCCAGAGGCCGCTTGTCCCAGGCGTAGGCGTCGGTGGCCCCGGGCGATGCGGGGGCGGTAGGCCTCGACCTCGGCCCGGGTGGCCAGTCCCTCCACCCGCACATGCCCGTCCCGGGCGGCCGGTGCCTGGCTACGGTGTCGGACGGTGAGCGAGAACCCGGCCGATCGAGAGGCCCTGGGCCGCAGCATCAACCAACGCTGCCGGCTGCAGGGAAGCTTCACCCTGCGCTCGGGCCAGCAGGCCGACTTCTACTTCGACAAATACCTCCTCGAATCGGATCCGATCCTCCTCCGGTCGGTGGCCACATTGGCCGCTCCCCTGGTCCCGCCGGACACCGAATTGCTGGCCGGACTCGAACTGGGCGGGGTCCCCGTGGCCACAGCCCTGTCCCTGCTCACCGGGCTTCCCCAGCTGCTGGTCCGCAAAGAGGCCAAGACCTACGGCACGGCCAAGCTGGCCGAAGGACCCGACTTTTCCGGTCGCCGGGTGCTGGTGGTGGAGGACGTCATCACCACCGGCGGGCAGGTGGCCATGTCCACCGCCGAGTTACGCCAGCGGGGCGCGCTGGTCGATACCGTCCTGTGCGTCATCGACCGCAGCGGCGGTCACCATCCACCCCTGGACGATGCCGGCCTCACGGTGCGGTCGGTTTTGGACCTCGCCTTCCTAGATGCGGTAGGCGCTTAGGCAGCTTGAGCGACGGCCCGGCGCCCCGGCGCAGCCGGGAACCCCGCAGCTCGGCTCCGATCACCAACGGATAGCGGGTGGTGACGGTGGTGGGCACGTTGGCCGAGGCCCGGGGACCGACCACTCCGACCGCCTGGGGATCCTTGGATGGCGCATGCTCGACCGAGGCAGCCGGAAGCGTCGCACCCGGCTCGGGCAGAGCGCGCAGAGAGGGCAGCCAGGTGTCGGTATCGGTCGAACTCACCCTGCCCCATCGGCCTCGGCCGGCCCGGGCTTGAGCAATCTCGGCCCAAAGTGGTCCCGGCCGCGGTCGATCCCGACCAAATGTCCGGAAAGACCCCGCTTCCAGCCGCCGGCAGGGTCAGCGCCGGGTCAGGTCGTCCCCGGCCTCGGCCACGAAGGCGTCGGCCGCCTCGGACAGGCGGCCATCCTGGTCCTCGGTCAGCTCGATGTCGGCGGCGGCGGCATTGCTCGCCATCTGCTCGACACTGCTGGCTCCGGGGATGGCCACCACATTGGGACGGGCGATCACCCAGGCCAGGGCGATCTGGGCCGGGGTGGCCCCGTGACCGGCGGCCACCTCGGCCAGGGCCGAGGTCAGGGCCGAGGCCTTGGCCACCACCTCGGGCCGGAACAGGGGATTGTTCTGGCGCAGATCGGAAGGGGTGTTGGAGCCGTCATAGCGCCCGGACAGAAAGCCCTGCCCCAGCGGGCTGTAGGCGATCACGATCCGCCCGTCCGCCTGGGCCCGGGGGATGAGGCGCTGTTCAGGATGGCGCGACACCAGGCTGAAACGGACCTGGTTGGACAGCACCGGGCCGCCGAGCGCCTCCTCCGCCTCCTGCCAGAGCCCGGTGCTGAAGTTGCTCACCCCGACGTGGGTGACCAGCCCCTCGGCCTGCAGGCGGGCCATGCCCGACATCACCTGATGCAGCGGGGCCTGATCGCTGGGCCAGTGCTGCTGGTACAGGTCGATGCGCTCGACGCCCAGGCGCTCGGCGCTGGCCCGGGCCCGGCGCACCACCTCATCGGCGTCGAGGGGCTCGTTGGGGAAGACCTTGGTGGCCAGGAAGACCTCCTTCCGCCTCGGGGCGATGGCCCCGGACAGGACCTCCTCGGACCGGCCGCGGCCGTAGGCCTCGGCCGTGTCGATGAGGTTCACCCCCAGATCGAGCGCCTTCTCCACGATGAGCCGGCTCTCCCGCTCTATGTAGTCGTCCCCGTAGTCCCAGCCCTGGGCTCCGAACTGCCACGCCCCGAGCCCTATGACCGACACCTTCGCTCCCTGCACCTCGACGTGACGCATCCGATCGCCTTCTCTCTCTGACGGCTTGATTAGGTATATTAATAGTTAGGACATGGAACTTCTTTAGGGACCTCTCCGCTTAAGGGGCCCCTCCCGGAGGGATCACTGGTTATCAGCCGGCCGGCAGGCCCCGAGAACGAAGCCGACTCCGGGGACCCCGGACGGGCCTGGGCCCGCCGGCTCATAGGGCTCATGGTGAAGAGGAGGGCCCGGTTCGCGGTGGCCGTCTTTGCCGCCGTGATGAGCATGGGGGCCACCAGCGTCCTGCCGCTGCTGCCCCGGGCCATCGTCAACGATGTGGTGGCGGTCAAGGGCGCAGGCTCCGGCTCCAGCCACCTGGTGATAACCGCCCATCACGACGTGACCGGCCTGATCCTCATTCTGTTGGTCCTGGCGGTGTTCCAATTCGGCTTCGCCTATCTGCGTCGCTACAGCGCCGGCCAGATCAGCCTGGGGGTGGACTACGACCTGCGCACGGCGCTGTTCGACCACCTCCAGCGCCTCGACTTCGCCCGCCACGACGACATGCAGACCGGGCAGCTGGTCAGCCGGGCCAGCTCCGACGTGAACCTGGTCCAGAACCTGATGATGCTCCTGCCCATCACCACCAGCAATGTCCTGCAGTTCGTCATCTCGCTGGCCATCGCCCTGTTTCTCTCCCCCCTCCTCACCGTGGTGGTGCTGCTGTGTGTGCCGGCCATCGCCCTGGTGTCCTGGCGCATGCGCCAATGGACCTTCGCCTCCAGCTGGGACGCCCAGCAGCGCACCGCCGAGCTGGCCGGCGTGGTGGAGGAGGCCGTCTACGGGGTCAGGGTGGTCAAGGCCTTCGGCCAGGAGGGCCGGGAGCTCTCCCGGCTCAAGCAACGGGCCGCCATCCTGTTCGGGACCCGGATGCGCAACGTCCGGATCGTCAACCGCTACCAGCCGACGCTGTCGACCATACCGACCCTGGGCGAGGTGGCCATCCTGGCCGTGGGGGGCTACCTGGTCTACCGGGGCCGCCTGTCCCTGGGCACCTTCCTGGCCTTCAACATCTATCTGGCCCAGCTGGTGGCCCCGGCCCGATCGCTGGCCAACTTCAGCGTGCAGGCCCAGAACGCCCGGGCCGGGGCGGAGCGGATCTTCGAACTGCTGGATTCCACCCCCTTCGTCAGTGACGCGCCCGGGGCCGGCGTCCTCGAGAGCGTCGACCACCAGATCGAGTTCCGCCAGGTGACCTTCGGCTACATGAGGTCCAGCCCCATCCTGCGGAATCTGGACCTCACCGTCCGGGCCGGGGAGACGGTGGCCCTGGTGGGTGGGTCCGGATCGGGCAAGTCGACCATCTCCCTGCTCTTGCCCCGGTTCTACGACGTGCAGGCCGGAGCGGTACTGGTCGACGGAAGGAATGTCCGCGACCTGACCACGGCGTCGCTGCGCAGCCAGATCGGGGTGGTCTTCGAGGAGTCCTTCCTCTTCTCCGACACGGTCAGAGCCAACATCGCCTTCGCCCGGCCTGATGCCACCGACGCCGAAGTGGAAGCGGCGGCCCGGGCCTACGGATTCATCACCGAGTTGCCCGAGGGTTACGACACGGTGATAGGTGAGCGGGGCTACACCCTCTCCGGCGGCCAGCGCCAGCGGATCGCACTGGCCCGGGCCCTCATCACCCGGCCCTCCGTCCTGATCCTGGACGACGCCACCTCGTCCATCGACGTCCGTACCGAGGAGGAGATCCACCGGACCCTGCGGGAGCTCCTCCCGGGCCGGACCACCATCCTCATCGCTCATCGCCGCTCGACCCTCGACCTGGCCAGCCGGATAGTCGTGATCGACGGGGGCCGGGTGGCCGACGCGGGCACCCATGACGAGCTGACCGAGCGCTGCCCTCTCTACCGCCGGCTGCTGTCCGGGCCCGAGGACGCCCCCATAGACCAGCTCGACCCCGATGACGCCTCGGAGCTGACCGAGGCGTTGGTGGGGGGGTCCTCCCCAGGGGCCGGCCCCTTTGCCAGGGCAGTGGAAGGGGACCCGTCCGACTCCGAGGGTGTCCCCCACCGCTTCACCGGTGTCACCCCCTCGGCCTGGGCCGCCCCGGAGGATGGCGGCTCCGGCCCCGCCCTGGGTCTGCCCTCCTGGATGGGCTCGGGAGGAGGCGGCGGACGAGGCGGAGGCGGCGGGGGCGGACACGGCACGGGTGGTGGAGGAAGTCGGCTCATGGCCGGGGGCGTGCCGGCCAACCCTCGGGTGCGGGCCGCCCTGGAGAAGCTGCCTCCCATCGTGGACTCCCCGTTCAGCGACGCCGATGCCGCCGCCGTCCCCCAGCCCAACTTCAGCCTGCGCACCATCTTCGGGCCCTACCGCCGCCGGCTGATGGGGGCATTGGGCCTGGCCCTGGCCGACACCGTGGCCGGCACCCTGGTCGGGCCGTATCTGATCAAGTCGGGCGTCGACCGGGGAGCCACCGACCACGCCCTGTCCATCGTCTGGGCCGCCTCGGTGGCCTACCTGCTGTTCACCCTGGCCGACCTGTGGATCAACCGGGTGGAGAACCTCTACACCGGGCGCACCACCCAGGAGCTCCTCTACACCCTGCGCATCCGCATCTTTGCCCACCTCCAGCGACTGGGGATGGACTATTACGAGCGGGAGATGGCCGGGCGGGTGCTGACCCGGATGGGTTCGGATGTCGAGGCCTTCCAGTCCCTCTTCCAGAACGGCGTGGTGAACGGCGTGGTCAGCCTCATGCAGTTGGCTGGGGGCTGTCTCATCTTCTTCGTCATGAGCGTCAGACTGGCCCTCCTGGTGATGGTCATCATGGTCCCCCTGGGTGCCGCCACCCAGTGGTTCCGGCACCGTTCGGAGCAGGCCTACCTGACCGTGCGGGAGCGGATCGCGGCCGTCAACGCCAACCTGCAGGAGAACATTTCCGGGGTCCGGGTTTCCCAGGCCTATGTGCGGGAGGGGCGGAACATGGCCCAGTTCCACGGACTGGCCGACGCCTACCGGAGCTCGCGCCAGGAGACCATCCGGCTGCAGTCCATGTTCTTCCCGTTCGTCAACTTCCTGGAAGTGGGTGCCCAGGCACTGGTGCTGGCCTACGGCGCTTACCTGCTGGAGCGCCACCAGGTCAGCGCCGGGTCGCTGCTGGCATTCATTCTCTACATCGATCAGGTCTTCGACCCCGTCCAGCAGATGTCCCAGATTTTCGACTCCTATCAACAGGCCAAGGCGGCCATGACCAAGATCCGCGAGCTGATGGCCACTCCCGTCTCCACCCCGGAGGCGGCCACACCCGTTCTCCCTCCGGCCCGACTCCGAGGTGATATCCACCTGGAAGGGGTGCGCTTCCGTTATCCCCAGGGCGTGAACGACGCCCTCCGGGGCGCCGACCTGCGGGTGGCGGCCGGGACGAGCCTGGCCCTGGTGGGCGAGACCGGATCGGGGAAGTCCACCATCGTGAAGCTCATCGCCCGGTTCTATGACCCGAACGAGGGCCGGGTCCTGGTGGACGGCATCGCCCTGACCGACATGGACATGGCCGCCTTCCGGTCCCAACTCGGGGTCGTCCCCCAGGAGGCCTTCCTCTTCGGGGGATCGATCCGGGACAACATCGCCTACGGCCGGCCGGATGCCAGCGACGCCGAGGTCGAGTGGGCGGCCCGGTCCATGGACGCCCATGACTTCATCGCCCGGCTGCCCGGCGGCTACCACCACGTGGTCACCGAGCGGGGCCGCTCGCTGTCCATAGGCCAGCGCCAGCTGATCGCCCTGTCCCGGGCCTATCTGGTCGACCCCGCCATCCTCCTGCTCGATGAGGCCACCTCCAACCTCGACCTGTCCACCGAGGCCAGGGTGACCGGGGCCATGCGGCAGATGTCCTCGGGGCGCACCACGGTGCTGATCGCCCACCGGCTCCAGACGGCCCGACTGGCTGACCGCATCGCGGTGGTGGACCAGGGTCGCATCATCGAGGAGGGAAGCCACGAGGATCTCATCCGGGCCGGGGGGGCATATGCCTCCCTGTGGAGGTCCCACGACGTCACCCGCCAGGCGGTCTGAAGCGGTCTTGCAGGCCCGGCGGGACAACGGTCAGACTTCGGACAAATCCGAGCTTTTGAGGAGACGAAATGCCTGAGACGTTCCTGTCCGACGCATGGTTCGATGAGGTGGAGAAGGTCCGCGCCGAGCTGGGCGATCCCGAGGTACCGGCGGCCATGAAGGACCTGACCATCAACATCGTGGTAACCGGCGGGCCCGAGGGCGACCGGGAGATCCGCATGGAGGCGGGCTCCTTCGAGCGCGGCCTGGCCGACGGAGCACCCACCAAACTGACCGTGCCCTTCGATGTGGCCAAGGCCATCTTCATCGACGGGAACCAGTCCGCCGCCATGCAGGCGTTCATGTCCGGCCAGATCAAGGTCGAAGGGGACATGTCCAAGCTGATGGCCATGCAGGCAGGCGGCGCCGGACCGGCGGCCGCCTCCGCCGAGGCCCTTCAGGCCCGGCTCAAGGAAATCACCGCCTGATCGACCGGAAGGCGGGCGGCCTCGCCGCCCGCCTTCACCGGCCTTACTGGGCGTCGGGCAGGGACATCACGAAGCAGCCGCCACCGCGGCCCGCCTCGTACCAGGCGTCCCCCCCGGCGGCCCGGGCCAGATCCCGCACGATCGACAGGCCAAGGCCCGTGCCCCGCACCTCCTGGGCGTCGGCCCGGAAGAAGCGTTCGAACAGACGAGGCACGAACTCCTCGGGCACACCCCCGCCGCTGTCGATGACCCTGAGTTCGACCAGGGCACCGGCCACGGTCGCTTCGACCCGGACCGGGGAGCGCCCGTGGTTGACGGCGTTGTGGAGGTAGTTGGTCAGCATCCGCTCCAGATGCTCGGGGTCCACCATGACCACCACGTCATCGGAAACGCTGACGCGAACCGAGTCCCTGTCCTCCATGTGCCGGACGGCCAGATCCACGGCATCCCGGAGCGGTACCGGGCGGGGACGACCGGCGGAGACGCCGGAATCGAGGCGGGAGATCATGAGGAGGTTCTCCACCAGGCGTCCCATACGCTCCGAGGCCCGGGCCACCATCTGGGCGATGTCCAACCTCTCGCTGTCGGGCAGGGCCGACCAGTCCGCCGCCAGGGTGCCCGCCAGTCCCCGGATGACCGCCACCGGTGAGCGCAGATCATGGGAGGCCACGGCCACGAACGACCGCATGGCCTCATTGGCCCGCTGGAGCGTCTCCTGACCGGCCCTCCGATCGCATACGTCGCGCATGGACACGACCACCCCGGTAACCGGTCCGTCGAGGCAGTTCTCGGCGTAGGCGTCGACGTAGTGCCAGCTGACGTCGGCGTGGCGGATGCGGATCTCGGCGCTGGCGAATGAGCCGGGGGTCTCGACGCAGCGGTCGAAGGTGTCGGCGGCGGCCTGGGCGTCATCGGGGTGGATGAAGTCCAGGGCGTTCCTGGTGTTGACCTCCTCCCCGTGGCCGGTGAGTCTGCCCGCCGCCGCGTTGGAGAACATCACCAGCCCGTTCTCATCCAGGACGGTGATCATGTCCTTGGTGTGCCTGAGCATGGCCTCCAGGCGGTCCACGTGCTCCACCAGGACCAGGGCGGCCTCCTGACGGGCGGCAGCCCCAGCCGTCGAGCCGAGGATGGTACGGCGGGCTTCGGCCACCCGCCGGGCGATGGGACCCTCATCCGAAGGCGGGTGACCCTGGTTCGGGCCATGCCCATCGAACCCGTTCTGCACCGGTCGGGGTCCGGAGCCGCCTTCCTCTCCAGCGTCCGGGCTGACTTCCAATGGCTCCGTCAGGCTTTCAGTTCGGGTCATCTCTCGCACCGGGCCGTCCAACAGTCAGGTAGTTGACTTGATACGCCCGGATTGGGATGCGGTCAATGGCCCCCCGGAACTAGATAGCCAAAGGTGGGGCCGAATGACTAGTCCCTCAATGGCCTCATCTGGATCGGCCGCCGTCGTGGATAGGCGAGGATATAGGTCATGGCCGTGACCAGCTTCGATCGACTGACCGTCATCCGGCCCCGGCCCGAGGGCGGCTACCTGGCCCAGCTCGTGCCCGAGATGACCATCGACGGGAGCCGGCCCAACGGCGGCTACCTGCTGGCCCTCCTCGGCCGGGCCGCCGTGGCCGCCGTAGAGGGGGTCGGCTCCGAACACCGCCACCCGGTGGCGGCCACGGCCCAGTACCTGTCGGCACCCGCTCTGGGCCCGGCTGAACTCGAGGTGGAGATCCTGCGGGCGGGCCGCACCGCCAGCCAGGTCCAGGCCCGGCTCGTCCAGGATGGGGTCGTGCGGGTCCAGTGCCTGTTCGTGATCGGGCTGCTCCAGGCCGGGGCTGCGCCCTACTGGACCCGGGAGTCCCAGTTCCAGATGGAGGGCCCGGTGAGGCTCGAGCGGGACCCCGAGCGGCCGGCGTCCATGCACCTGACCATGGAGCACGGCTATGACCCGAGGAGCCTGGGCGGCCCCGAGACGGCCCCGGCCCTGCCCGCCGAGCTCAGGGTCGAGTGGTCGCTCAGCGACGGCTCGGCTCCGGATGTCTTCAGTCTCCTGCTGGCCGCCGACGGCCTTCCCCCCGCCGCTTTCGGGTTGGGGCTGGCCGGCTGGATCCCGACCCTCCAGCTGACCGTTTACATCCGGGCCATCCCCTCCCCCGGACCCCTCCGCATCCGGGTCCTCTCCCGCCTGGTCCAGGACGGGCTCCTCGATGAGTTGTGCGAGGTCTGGGACAGTTCCGGCCGGCTGGTGGCCCAGGCCAGCCAGCTGGCGGCGGCGCGGATGCCGGACGGGCCCGCGGGTGCGCTCCCGGCCTCACCGCCGGCCGTAGAATGAGACATGGAGAGCGCAGCCGGTAACGGTCGTATCGGAGCCTTCGAGGAGAAGTTCGGCCGGGAGGGCCTGACCTTCGATGACGTCCTGCTGGTTCCGGCTGCCTCCGAGGTCCTGCCCACCGAGGCCGTCACCACCGCCCGCCTGACCCGGTCCATCTCCATGGCCATCCCGACCGTCTCGGCCGCCATGGACACCGTCACCGAAGCCAGGCTGGCCATCGCCATGGCCCGCCACGGGGGCATCGGGGTCGTGCATCGCAACCTCTCCATCCCGGACCAGGCCGATGAGGTCGACCGGGTCAAGCGCTCCGAGTCGGGGATGATCACCGAGCCGGTGACGGTCTTCCCCGACACCTCCGTGACCGAGGCCCTGGAGGTGATGGCCCGCTTCCACATCTCGGGCATCCCGGTGACCGATCCCGCCGGCCGGCTGGTGGGCATCGTCACCAACCGGGACCTCCGCTTCGAGCCGCCCAGCCCGCGTCCGGTGGCCGAGGTAATGACCACCGATGCCCTCATCACCGCCCCGGTCGGGACCACGCTGGAAGAAGCCCAGGCGGTCCTGGCCCGCCACCGGGTGGAGAAGCTTCCCATCGTCGACTCAGGCGGGTTGCTACGGGGCCTCATCACCGTCAAGGACATCCAGAAGCGGATCGACTATCCCAACGCCACCAAAGACGACAGCGGGCGCCTGCGGGTGGCGGCTGCCGTCGGAGTGGGGCCCGACAGCCTCGAGCGGGTGGCCGCCCTGGTGGACAAGAGGGTCGACGCGGTGGTGGTCGACACCGCTCACGGTCATGCCCGCTCGGTCATCGACATGGTGGCCAAGATCAAGGCCAACTTCGACATCGAGGTGGTGGCCGGAAACGTAGCCACGGCCGAGGCCGTTCTGGCCCTCATCGAGGCGGGCGCCGATGCGGTGAAGGTCGGCATCGGGCCCGGGTCGATTTGCACCACCCGGGTGGTGGCCGGCATCGGTGTGCCCCAGATCACCGCCATCTTCGACTGCGCCTCGGTGGCATCCGCCCACGGGGTTCCGGTGGTGGCTGACGGCGGGGTGCAGTTTTCCGGGGACCTGGCCAAAGCGCTGGCCGCCGGGGCCGATTGCGTGATGCTGGGCAATGCCCTGGCCGGGGTTGACGAAGCCCCCGGGGACATCGTGGTCAGCCACGGTGAGCGCTACAAGGAGTACCGGGGGATGGGCTCCCTCGGGGCCATGCAGGGCCGGTCCTTCTCCAAGGACCGCTACTTCCAGGGCTCGGTGGACAGCGAGAAGGTCGTTCCCGAGGGCATCGAGGGCCGGGTTCCTTACAAGGGGCCGCTGTCCAACGTCCTGCACCAGTTGGTCGGAGGACTCCGCCAGGCGATGGGCTACTGCGGAGTGTCCAGCATCCCGGAACTCCAGACCCGGAGCCGGTTCATCCGGATCTCCCCGGCCAGCCTTCGAGAGAGCCACCCCCACGACGTGGTCATCACCAAAGAGGCGCCCAACTACCGCAGCTTCTGACTCCGGGGGCCGCCAACCGGCGGACGCCGGCCGGTGTTAGCAGCCGGTGCTGATGACGATCTGGCCGGCGCTGTTGACGAAGGGCGTGCCGGGCGGAAGGCCGAAACTCTGATTTGGGAGAGTCCCGGTCGGATCACCGGCGCTGCTCAACCCACCGCCGCCCAGGATGACGCCGCAGGTCCCGACATAGACGGCCGGATTGGGGTACAGAGGGGCCGCGGGCGAGCCTTCGGCGTCGGGATCCTCGTAGAACTGGAAGCCGGGCTCGGCGTTGACCTGGCTGGCCTCCTGCTGGCGCCAGTAGTCCATGCCACCCTTGGTGTTCTTGCTACCGCTCGGGGAGGGGTTGGCCGACGAGGTGTTGCACTGGGAAGGACTGTCCGGTTGGGGCTGGTTCTTGGGTTGGGTCTGGGACCCGCCGCTGCTGCAGTTGTACGGGTCCCACTGCTTGCCCGAGTAGTTGGCCGCATCCCGCTGGGAGCCCTTCTTGGACTTCGAGCACTGGTCGGATGCCTTGTTCCCCCCCGTGTTGGCTCCGCACCCGTAGTACACCGTCTCCTGCTGGGTCGTGAGGTCGGCACAGTTGCCATCGGCGCAGAAGCCGGTGGATGCGTTCAGCAGGCCCTCCGGGTGCGTCAGGCTGGGAGTTGATCCGGCGCTCTGAGGTGTGAACGCCACCATGACGGCGCCGCCGTCGGATGAGCCGTTGAGGCTGCCGGCGGACTGCTTGGAGGTGCCGGGGCCCTCTCCGTCGTGCTCACCGTTGTCGGAGTTGTCGTCCATCCCGAAGTACACCAGCGCGCCCTGGGTGGCGATCTTGGTGAGGTTCTGCTGGCTGCCGTGATCGAGTTGGAGCTGGACCGCATCCTGAAGCTGGGGGGTTCCGGCCTTGGAGTCGGTGTCGTCTCCCTTGTAGGTCTCACATTCGACGGCGCTGACGCCGGCGTCGGTCAGCAAGGGGCACACCAGCGGGTAGTAGTTGTAGTTGAGGTCGAACCCGGTGCCGTTCGGGTTGTTCCCACATCCGTAGGTCTGGTTGCTGTGGGACGACTTGGCGCTCTGGGGCTGGGTGTTCTTCGCCCCCGAGGACGATCCGTTGCTATTGGTCTGGGCCGGCTCCGGAACGGAGCCACCCTTGGTGCCGTCGGTGTTGAGGGCGAGGCAGCCGGCGTGAGGCGAGGCGCTCTGACCCGGCTCACCCAGGCTGTAGAAGGTCGGCGTGCCCTGGGAGTTGGGGTCGTTGGCGGCCTGATCGTTTCCCCACTGCACCCAGGTGGTGTTGGCGGCGCCATTGCCGCCGTTCCCGTTGGGCGAATTGTTCCAGCCGTTGTTAGGATTGCCGCCGGTCGTTCCCCCGCTCTCCACACTGACCTGGGTGTTATGGCAACCCGGGTAGGTCTGGTTCTGAGGGCTGTTCCAGCTGCCGGCGTACCAGGGGCAGTCCTGCTGGGGCGGGGAGTAGGGGCCGGCGCTGACCGCCAGGGCCACCTTGGCCAGGGACAGGCTGGTCCCGAGGGCGATGACCGCTCCCAGTCCAACTACGGCTGCCTTCCGGCTGATCGTTCGACGCACTCGGTCCTCCACGGTGGGGGCGCGGGACCACCCCCGGCCCCTGGCTGCTCGATAATGAATATTCGCCATGGGGCCCTCCTGTTCCTGCGGGAGACGCCCCTTCCTGCGGGGCGGGCCCTGGATAGGCTCCGGGCGTGCAGGTGGGCAACCTCCGGATCGACCCCGTCATCGACGGGGTCGGGCGCTTCCAGCCCACCCGGGCCTTTCGGGGCACCACCCCCGAGCAGTGGGAGCCCCATCGCGACCTCCTGGACGCCGATGGCCTGCTCGGCTTCTCCATGGGCGGGTTCCTGGTGCGGGGTGCCGACCACGTCACGCTGGTCGACCTGGGGCTCGGGCCCCGCTCCTTCCTTGGCATCGACGGGGGCGCCTTCCTGGATCAGCTGCGCCAGCTCGGCGTCGAGCCCGACCAGGTCACCGACGTCGTCTTCACCCACCTGCACTTCGATCACATCGGATGGGCCCGCCATCCGGACGGGACGGCGGTCTTCCCCCAGGCGACCTACCGGTGCGCGGCGGCCGACTGGTCGCACTTCATGGTCGACCACCAGGAACAGGAAGCCGAGCTCCTGGCTCCCATTGCCGACCGATTCGAGCAGTGGACCGGCTCCGGGCCCCTGCTGGCCGGCCTGGACACCCTGGAGGCACCCGGCCACACCCCGGGGAGCACCGTGATCGTGGTGTCGGATGGAGTGGAACGGGCCATGCTCCTGGGCGATGTCGTCCACTGCCCGATCGAGCTGGTCGATGATGAATGGCAGGCCATGTTCGACGTGGACCCGGAGCTGGCCCAACGGACCCGGGTGGCTCTCAACCGCGAGCTGGAGGGCAGTGACATCCCGGTGGCCGCCGCCCACTTCCCCGGGCTCGAGTTCGGCCGGTTGCTGCCGGCCAGCGGTCGACGGCGCTGGGTCGTATAGGCCCCATCCTCCCGTCGGCCCACCGGCCGGGCGTGAGAGGACGAATAGAGTCTTTCGGCCCTGGTGACGGTAGGCCCTCGCGCCGCACATTGGAGTCCAATGGCGGTCATCGATCTGAATCACCCCGGTACCTACCTCCACTGGTCGGTGCTCACCATCTCTCTGGCCAACCTGATCCTGGTGGCGGTGATGATCGTCATCTTCGGACTGGCCCTGTTCCTCCCGTTTCCGGGCGGCCGCGGCGAGTCATCGCCCGGCCTCCAGGCGGTCGAGACCACACCGTCCGTCCCGGACCGGGCCGAGGATGGCGACCGGGCCTGGACCGGCCGGCTCCGACGCAGACTGGTGGCTGCCCTTCCACCCGATCGGCTCCTGCCTGATCGCCAGCCCGCCTATGTGAGGTCATGGATCTACGTCTTCGGCGTAGCCAGCCTGATGGCCCTGGTAATAGCCATCGCTTCGGGGTTCGCCCTGGCCCTCGGTGGCCCCGACTGGTGGCACACCGATCCGGTCGGGCACTTTTTCAACAGCCTCCACCTCTGGAGCGTGGAGCTTTTCATGGCTCTGCTGGTCATCCACCTCTGGGGCAAGTTCTGGATGGCGGCCTGGCGGGGACACCGCATCGCCACCTGGATGACCGGGGTCATCGCGTTCCTCGTCTCCGTGGTCGAGTGCTTCACCGGCTATCTCTCCCAGGAGAACTTCGACTCCCAGTGGATCGCCACCAACGGTAAGGACGCCATCAACGCCACCGGAGCCGGGGCCTGGTTCAACCTCATGAACTTCGGCCAAATGCTCATGTGGCACATCGTCCTGGTGCCACTGGCCCTGGTGGTGGTGGTGGCCATCCACATTCTCCTGGTCCGGATTCGTGGAGTGGTGCCCCCCTTGCCCGAAAAGCGGCAGCGCCACCGGACCCTCGAGGCCGGAGCCTCCGGGAGCTGGCGGGGACCAACCCGGCGCTACGACATCATCAAGGAAGGAGCGGCAGCCGGCCTCGTGGTCCTGGTGCTGGTAGTGGCGCTGGCGTCCCTGCTCTCCTCCCCGGACGACCCGTCCATCACCGTCCAGACCTGGGCGACCGCCGCTCCGGCGGACTTCATGGCTACCGCCGCCAACGAACTGGCGGGCACCACGGAAACCGCCCAGTACGGTCCGCCCTATAGCAGCGGTTCCAAGAATGTCCAGCGGCTGGTGGTCTCGTGGCAGACCCTGGCCGGCATCCGGCGCCAGATCGACGCCCCGGTCACCTTCGTCATCGGTCCCCTGTCGGCTCTATCCGCGACCACTCCCAACCTCCGGCGGGCCTTGGCCCGATACAACGCCGCGTCACTCGCCACCCAGGCCGGCTGGGACGCCGCCTACATCCAGGCGGTGACGTCAGTCCGGTTCGTCAATGGTGACCCGGCGGTGCCCGGTGCCAGCGACGGTCCGGTGCCGGTCATGGTGGCCGCCGAGCTGTCTCTGGCGCGCTCCGGTGCCCTGGATGCCGACCTGGTATCCCAGAGGCCGTTCTACGGAACCGACTTCACCAAGCCGCTCCTCTTCATCGAGGACGGCAGCTACTTTGCCGCCCAGGCCCAGGCTGATCATCTGCTCGGCTCCCAGTGGGGAGTCATGAACGAAACCGGCTCCTACCCCGGCCAGCCGTGGCTCTGGCTCTATCAGCTCTGGTACCAGCTCCCGGGTCTCAAGACCTCGGCCAATGTCGACCTGATAGCCGTCTACCTCACCGGTGCTGCCACGCTCCTCCTGCTCGGGATCCCCTTCCTCCCCGGCCTGAGGGACATCCCCCAGTGGGTGCCCGTTCACCGCCTGGTCTGGCGGGACTGGCACCGGGGCCGGGCGACGGAGGACTAGGCCGCCCCGACGGGTTCGGTGAGCTTCGGAGCTCCGAGTCCAGGCCTCTCTCTGGATTGAGGTAGAGATATGGGCTGTGACGACAGCAACTGCTCTTTACCACCTGAACTTCCTTCAGGCCATCGTGATCGGCCTCATCCAGGGCTTGACCGAGCTGTTCCCGATATCCAGCCTGGGCCACACCGTCCTCATCCCATCCTGGTTGGGTGGGACGTGGGCCACGTTGGTTCAACAGGAGTCGAGATCCGAGAGCCCCTACCTGGCCTTCGTGGTGGGGCTGCACCTGGCTACCGCCCTGGTCCTCCTCGGGTTCTATGTGCGGGTGTGGATCCGGCTCATCCGGGGTTTCTTCCAGTCCCTGGTCCGGCGCCGGGTCGAGACCGATGACGAGCGGCTGGCCTGGCTGATAGTCGTCGCCACCGTGCCCGTCGGTCTGCTGGGTCTGATCTTCGAGCATCAGTTCCGGGTTCTCTTCGCCAAGCCGCTGGCGGCCGCACTCTTCCTGGCCGCCAATGGAGTCATCCTCCTGGCCGGGGAGCGGTACCGCCGCCACCGCCAACCCCAGGGAGAGGCCGCTTCACATCGGCAGAGCGGTGACGCCCAGCGGGTGGACATCGATCCGGCCGCCACCCGTGAATTGGCCTCCATCGGCCTGGCCAGCGCCGGCATCATCGGGGCATCCCAGGCCCTGGCCCTCCTGGCCGGGATCAGCCGGGAGGGCGTGGCCATGGTCGGCGGTCTCTTCCGGGGCCTCAGCAACGAGAACGCCATGCGCTTCTCGTTCCTACTGTCCACTCCCGTGATCCTGGCCGCCGGGGCCCTCAAGGTTCCCGACCTCCTCGGCCCCCTCGGGAACGGGATCCGACCGCAGGTAATGGCCGGGGCGGCGGCGGCGGCCCTCGCCTCGATACTGGCCATCACTTTCCTCTCCCGCTACTTCAAGACGCGGACCCTCATCCCCTTCGGCATCTACTGCCTGGCCTTCGGCATCGCCTCCAGCATCCGCTTCGGCCTGTTCTGACCCGGCCCCCACTTGCCTGCCATTGTTTAGCGTGTCGGGTCGGAAACCACCCACGGAAGGGGAGGTCGTCAGATGGCGGATCCCGGGATCGACCAGGTCAATCTCATAGTGACTGACATGGAGGCGTCGGTGGCCTTCTACCGGCACCTCGGCCTGTCTATCCCCGACACCGCTGCCGCCTGGCAGGGTCATCACCGCTCCGCCGATGGCGCCGGCATCGATCTCGACCTCGACAGCGAGAAGTTCGCCCGCCACTGGAACCGCGGATGGTCCGGCGGTCGGGCTGTAATCGGGTTCAAGGTGGATAGCCGAGCCCGGGTGGACGAACTTCACGCCGAACTGACGGGCGCCGGCTACCGGAGCCAACAGGAGCCCTACGACGCCTTCTGGGGGGCCCGCTACGCGGTGATCGAGGACCCGGACGGGAATCCGGTCGGCATCATGAGTCCCGTGGACCCGAGCCGGCGCTCCGAGGACGGGTTTCTCTAGCCGGTCAGCCCGGAACGCCGCGGGCCTAGCCTCCGGCCGGTGAACGGACGGGGCCGGGAACACCGGGAGGTCGTGATCATTGGGGCTGGTCTGCTGGGTTTGGCGACGGGACGCGCCCTGGCCGGACGTGGCATCGATGTAGTCATCCTCGAGCAGGCCAACCAGGCGGGCCATCCCCGGTCCGGATCGCGAGGCGCCTCACGGATCTTCCGCCTCGGCTACGAGGACCCCAGGTACGTGCGCATGGCACAACTGGCCCGGCAGTCCTGGCTCGAGCTGGAGCAGGAAAGCGGGCGCCGCCTGCTTTCGACCATCGGCCAGCTCGACCTCGGATCCGGTCTTGACCAGCTGGCCGAGGCCATGACCGCCGCTGGCGCTCCCTTCGAGCGCTTGAACAGCTCGGACGCCCATGGTCGGTTCCCGAACGTAGCCGGGACCGGCCCGGTGTTATGGGAGCCGGACTCCGGGGTGCTGAGCGCGTCCGAAGCCCTCCATGCATTGGCGGCAGTCTCCCGGGCGGAGATGCGAACGTCGTGTCGGGTGGACCGGATTCGGCCGGGGGAAGGCCGTGGCCCGGTGACGGTCGAGCACGGAGATGGCGCGCTGACGGCCGATGTGGTGGTCGTCTGCGCCGGAGCCTGGTCGAGCTCGTTGCTGGCGTCGATCGGGATAAACCTCGCCCTTCAGCCGTCCCTTGAGCAGATCGCCTACTTCCTCCCCCGGGCCGGGGTGTCTCTGGAAAGCCTCCCCATCCTCCTGGAGCGGCCGAGCCGGGGTCCGGTGGCCTACGGGCTGCCCACCCCCTCGTTGGGCTGGTACAAGCTGGCTCTCCACCACGGAGGACTCCCGGTCGACCCGGGCGAGGTGTCCATGCAGCCCGATCCGGCGCTGGACCAGGAGCTGGCCGTCCTGGCCCGGCGCCTGCTACCCGGCCTGGTACCGGAAGTGGTCAGCTCGGAACGGTGTCTCTACGACAACTCGCCTGACGAGGACTTCGTTCTGGACCGGGTGGGTGACGTGGTGATCGGCGCCGGAACATCGGGTCACGGCTTCAAGTTCGGGCCGCTCTGGGGAGATCTGCTGGCCGCCCTCGTCACCGGGGACGCCGCCCCCATCGACCTCTCCCCGTTCTCCTGTGGTCGACCCCGGCTGCGACCGCCCGACTGAGGGGGCGAGGTTCTAAGAGCCTCTCCCCGAGGGCGGCGACCTGCCGCTGAAGACGCCCTTGAACCGTAGGTAGAAGACGGCGAACACCGCGCCCAGCCCTGAGGCACTTGGATAACTCGTGTCTCCCTACTCCTCCAGAGCGCGGGTCACGACGGTCAGATCCTCGTCCCCGAATCCGGCGTCGACGGCTCGCTGCCACTCGTCAGCCAGACTGGACAGCGAATTGAAATGGTCGGTGTCTGCCGCCTCCAGAGCGAGACGAACGTCCTTGAGCGCCAGCGACAGGGCGAATTGAGCTGTGTAGTCATCCGCGGCCATCCGGCTCAGCTTGGCCGCCTGCCAAGGGGATAACAGCGGCCCACCCGCGAGGGCGTCCACCAGGGTCTCAAGCGGCAGTCCCAAACGGCGAGCCAGTGCCACGGATGCGGCCACAGCCTCCGAGGCGAAGGCGAGCCAGGTGTTGTTAACCAACTTGAGCCGGGTGCCGGTCCCCACTGGACCGACCCAGATGGTGCGCCGACCGACTGCTTCAAAGAAGGGGGCCAACCGGCCATGGGTCTCCTCAGGACCAGAGGCGAAGATCGTCAACTCGCCCCGCTCGGCCGGGTCCTTGCTTCCCGACACAGGAGCATCGACCAGGGCCACGTCCCGACGCTGGCTGTCGACCAGCGCGACAATCCGATCCATGCCCGCCACGCCTATGGTGCTCATCTGGACCCAGATCGCCCCCGGCACCAGCGCGGCCAGCATTCCCTGATCTCCGGCAATCGACATGACGGCGTCGGTGTCCGTCACCATCGTTACGACAATCTGGGCCCGGCTGGCCGCGTCGGCCGGGGTCTCGGCCGTTTCCGCTCCGAGCCGGGCCAGGTCCTTGGTCGCCTCGCTCGTACGGTTCCACACAATGGTCGGGATCCCGGCTCGCAATGCGCTGGCCGCCATCCCGTGGCCCATCGATCCGATGCCGAGGATGGCCACCGTCTCCTGTATCTCCGCCAATGTGGCTCCTCCGCTCCTCGCCTGGGCGACGCGCCGCTCCAGCATGGCGCACACTCCTCCCTCTCGTTGGTTCAGGGCCGGCGACCGACTGAGCCCTCCCCATCCGGGTCTCGGCGGGCCGGCCCGGGGCCATTCCCCTACTGTCGGCACCGCATGGTGGAGCCGACGGCGTCGGGGCCTTGGTCGGGTGTGATTTCCGATCCCAAGCAGGGTCCCCTGCCGGTCTTGCTCATCGCCCTCACGGTGGTTACGGGACTAGTGGACGCTGTCTCCATACTTTCCCTGGGTCGAGTGTTCGTTGCCAACATGACCGGCAACGTCGTCTTCATCGGTTTCGCCCTGGCCGGAGCTCCGGGCTTCTCTTTGAGCGCCTCCTTGTTCGCGCTTGGGGGCTTCCTGGTGGGGGCTTTCGCCGGCGGCGTCGTGATTGCCCGGACGAGCTCCGATCGGGCCAGGCTGTTCCTGGTTGCAGTCGCGCTCGAGCTGAGCCTGCTCGGTAGTGCCGTCGCCGTCGCCCAGGCTGCGCCCGTCCCTTACGACGGCCCGGTCCGCGACGGCCTGGCCGCCTTGATTGCCATTGGAATGGGAATCCAGAACGCCGCCGCCCGTCGACTGGCGGTTCCAGATCTCACCACGACCGTGCTCACCATGACCCTCACCGGGATGGCCGCGGACATTCGGGCTCACAACCGTGCCACCCTGACCCGTCGGCTTCTGGCGGTGGTGGCCATGCTGGCGGGTGCCGTCCTGGGGGCGGTGCTCGTCGACCGGGTTCGGCCGTCCGCAGCCCTGGAGGTGGCCGCCGGCCTCCTGGCGGTCGTCACGCTCGCCGGGGTTATGGCGATGCGAGGCCAAGGCGCCTGGCGGTCGACCTGAGCATCGACTGAGGTCCGAGCGGCTCAACCGCCTTACTGCGTGCCCGGGGCGGGGATCGAACCCGCACGACCCTCTCGGATCAGGGGGGTTTAAGCCCCCCGCGGCTGCCAATTACGCCACCCGGGCCTGGCCTGACGCTAGGGCACCGGCCACCCCGCCGGCCCGGGGGCCGGCCCCGCCTTGGCCACTACCATTGCCTCCATGCCGGGGGCAGGCCGTGACATCGTTGAGCCGATAAGGCGCCAAGGGGCCCTGGTCCCACTCCGGCGGCCCGAGGAGCCGGCTGCTCCCCTGAGGGACCCTCGACTGTCGGATGTGGACGAGTGGGGGCGCTCAGAGCACATCCGGGAGCTCGCCCGCCGGCTCTACGACCCCATCTACCGCCACTGGTTCCGGGCGGAGTGGGAGGGCCTGGAGAAGATCCCCACCGAGGGCGGCGCTCTGCTGGTGGCCAACCACGCCGGGGCCATCCCTTCCGACGCCCCGGCCATCATGCACGGAATTGAGACCGAGTTGAGCCGCCCCGTCTACGGGATGGCCGACCACATGTTCAAGGGTATGCCGGTGGTGGGGACTATGTGGTCCCGAGCCGGCGGCGTGGCCGCCCACCCCGAGAATGCCTACCGCCTCCTCCGGGAGCAGGGCCAGCTGGCGCTGGTGTTCCCCGAGGGCACCAAAGGGCCGGGCAAGACCTACTCCGAGCGTTACCAGCTGCGGCGCTTCGGACGCGGCGGCTTTGTCGAGATCGCCATGCGGGCCGGCGTTCCGATAATCCCGATCGCGGTGGTGGGCGCGGAGGAGTCGATGCCCACCCTGTTCAAGGTCCCGGGGCTGGCCCGGATGCTCGGGGTTCCCTATGTGCCCATCACCGCCAACATGGTGATGTTCGGGCCGCTGGGACTACTGGCGTACTTTCCGGCCAAGTTCCGTCTCCGGGTGCTCGACCCCGTCCATTTCGACGTTCCTCCGGACCAGGAGCGCTACTCCAAGAGCCGGATCATGGACGCGGCCGAGGACATCCGCGTGGACCTCCAGGAAACCCTTTACGACATGCTGCGCCAGCGTCGCAGCGTCTGGTTCTGAGCCCGTTGGGTAAGCGCGTCCTCATCACCGGGCTGGGCAGCTTCTGGGGTGGTCGGATGGCCCAGGCCCTGGAGGCGGACAGAGACGTCGACCACATCATCGGTCTGGATGTCGAGGGACCCAAGGTTCCCCTGGAGCGGACCGAGTATGTGAGGGCGGACCAGGGCTACTCCATCCTGGCCCGCATCGTGAAGGCCACCCAGATCGACACCATCGTGCACACCTTCCTGGTGGTGGACTCGACCCACATGAGCGGCCGCCAGCTCCACGAGACCAACGTGATCGGCACCATGAACCTGCTGGCAGCGGCGGGAGCCCCAGAGAGCTCCGTGCGCCACATCATCGTCAAGTCCTCCTCGCTGGTCTACGGCTCATCCATGCAGGACCCGGCCTGGTTCCGGGAGACCATGCAGCGCGTCGCCCCGCCGGTCAGCCGGGTGGAGAGGTCGCTGGTAGAGGTGGAGAGCTATCTGCGGGATTTTGCCGTGGACAATCCGCACGTCACCGTCACCCTGCTCCGCTTCGCCAACGTTCTCGGCACCGACATCGTCACGCCCATCTCCAAGGCCCTGGAGACGGGCATCGCCCCGGCCATCATGGGCTTCGATCCTCTCATGCAGTTCGTGGAGGAGGACGACGTGATCCGCAGCCTCCATTTTGCCTTCGACCGCCAACTCCAGGGCGTTTACAACGTGGCCGGGGACGGGCGTATCCCCTGGAGTGAGGTGGCTCACATCTGCGGTGTGCGCCTGGTGCCCATGCTCCCCCCTGTCCTGACCGGCCTGACCGCCGGCGTCCTCAGTTCGCTGGGCCTGACCGACCTCCCCCCTGAACTGCTCGACCTGCTGCGCTTCGGGCGGGGTATAGACAACCGCAAGCTGAAGGCGGCCGGCTTCCGCTACCGCTGGACCTCGGCCGGCGCCATCGATTCCTTCGCCCAGGCCCGCCGTCTGCGCCGAGCGGTCGGGGCCAGCCGGCCGGCCTATACCTATGAGCGCGACGTCGAGAACTTCTTCCGGCGGTCGGCGGCGGTGGTGCGCCGTCCCGCCGAGAGCTGAACCGCGGAGACCTGAACATGGACATCGTCACCCTCGAAATCACGCCGGCCGCCGCCGACGCTCCTCCCCGGGCCGGCGGGGTGGCCGTGATCACCCTCAACGACCCGGACAAGCGGAACATGCTCTCCGAGGAGATGGTCGATGCCCTGGTGACCATTCTGGACCGGGTGGAGGCGGATGAGTCGGTGGGGGCCATCGTGGTCACCGGAGCCGGGAGGGCCTTCTGCGCCGGAGCCAACCTGGGAAACCTGGGCCGGGCCGGTGAGGCGGCCCGGGGGGACCAGCCCGCTGCCGATCGCGGTATAGGCATGCGTTCGATCTACGAGGCTTTCCTCCGATTCAGCCGCTCGCCCTTGCCGACCCTGGCCGCCGTCAACGGCGCCGCGGTGGGCGCCGGCATGAACCTGGCTCTGGCCTGTGACATCCGCCTGGCCGGGCGCTCGGCCCGCTTCGACACCCGCTTCCTGGAACTCGGCCTGCATCCCGGCGGCGGACACACCTGGATGCTTCAGCGCCTGGTCGGCCCCCAGACGGCCGCGGCCATGGTCCTGTTCGGACAGGTGCTGGACGCCGCCGCCGCCGCCGAGCGCGGCCTGGTGTGGTCCTGCGTCGATGATCAGGAGCTGCTCACCGAGTCCATCGCCCTGGCCGCCCGGGCCGCCTCCGGTCCCCGGGATCTGGCCATGCGGATCAAGGCCACCATGGGGGTGGTGAGCGGGTTGGACGATCACGACGCCGCCGTGGACGCCGAGTTGGAGGCGCAGCTGTGGTCCCTGGGACAGCCCTTCTTCGCGGAACGGCTGGCCGTTGTCCGCCAGCGCGTCAGCGGAGGCTCGACCCGCTCCGACTGAAGCAAACCGGTGCCGGCTACGCCAGGACCGGCCGTCAGCCGGAGGAACCGGACGAGGAAGCGGTCGTGGTGGTTGTATCCGGCGCCTGGGTGGTCGGCGGGGAGGTCGTGCTGGTGGGGATGGTCACCGTTACCGAGGTAAAACCCCCGGTGGTCGATGTGGTGGTCGACGGTGCCGAGCTGGTCGAGGTCGAACTGGATAGCGAGGTCGAACTGGATGGCGAGGTCGACGTCGTCGATGATGTGGTCGAAGTCGACTTCTCGGCTCTCCCACTTGTGGTGGACGTGGCGGCTCCCGGGGCCGAGGAGCCGCCGCCGTGGACCAGGCCCCAACCCACTGCCGCCACCAGGATGACCATGGCGGCGGCTAGCAGCAGGATGCTGGCCCGGCGCCAACCTGGCTCCTCCCGGATCCCGGACCGGGCCGGGGCGGTGCTCACCACCCCGGTGGCTCCGGCGGCACCGATTCCGGTCGCCCGGGCCAGACCGGCGGCAGCCATGACCGAGGTGATATCGGCCGGGGCCATCACCCCGGTGGTCAGGGCGTCCACCGGGCCCCGACCGCCCGTCAACAGAGCGGCCCGCATGTCCGCCGCTGAGGCGAAACGCCGGGACGGATCCTTGGCCATGGCCCGGGCCACCACCTCGGCCACCCCGGCGGGCACCTCGGGCCGGACTTCGCGGATGGGAGTCGGGTCGCGGGTCTGCATGACTGTCATCAGCGCCACCGCGCTGTCAGCCTCGAATGGCCTCCGGCCGGTCAGGCAGGTGTAGAGGACGGCCCCCACCGAGTAGACGTCACTACGGTCACTGGCGGGCTGGCCCTCCGCCCTCTCCGGGGCCAGGTAGGCGGGGGTGCCGATGATGAGACCGGTGGCCGTGACCGAGGCGGCTCCGAGGACGGTGGCGATCCCGAAGTCAGCGACCTTCACCACCCCGTCCAGACAGGTCAACACATTCCCCGGCTTGATGTCGCGGTGGATCACCCCGGCGGCGTGAGCGGCAGCCAGGGCGTCGAGGACCTGAGCGCCCACCGAGACCACCCGATCCACGGCCATGGGCCCGGCCGCCAACTCGTCATCGAGGGTCTCACCGGGAAGGCGCTCCATCACCATGAAGACCGATTCATCATCCGAGCCGGCGTCGAAGACGTTGACCACGTTGGGATGGGACAGCCGGGCCGAGGTCTTGGCCTCGGACTCGAATCGCTGGCGGACCAGGGGGTCGGCGGCCAACTCGGGCCGGAGGATCTTCACCGCCACGTCCCGGTCCAGCCGCTCGTCCCGGGCAGCACGCACCTCGGCCATACCGCCCCGGCCCAGCAACTCTCCCAGCCGGTAGCGGCCGGCCAGGATCTGATCAGGGACGGTCACAGCCAGTCCTTGCGCAGCTGGGGCCCCCGCCGGGCCCACTCCTCCAAGGTGATGGCGTAGCGGAGGTGGTCCTCCCAAACCCCGTTGATCTCCACCAGGCGCTCGGCCAGGCCCTCCATCCGGAGGTCCAGCTTCTCCACCACCCGCCGGCTGCGCTGATTGCGGGGAATGATGTCGATCTCGACCCGGTGGAGGGCCAGGTCCTCGAAGGCGAAGGCCAGGACGGTGACGACCGACTCGGGCATGTAGCCCTGGCCGGCGTGGTCCCGGTCGACCCAGTAGCCGATGTCCCCGGACTGCAGGGCGCCCCGACGGATGGAGGACAGATTCACTTCGCCGATCAGGTGGTCGTCGAGGAAGATGCCGAACCCGTAGCCCGAACCGAGTTGGGCCTCCCGGGCCCGGGCTCCGCAGCGGGCCGCAAAGGCCCGCTGGTCATTGGTCACGTCCGGGCGTCCGACCACCGGTCTCGGTTCCCAGGGCGTGAGCCAATCCTCGTTGTTCTGGCGCACGGCCGCCCAGGCCGGGAAGTCCTCGGCCACCAGGGGTCGAAGCCCGACCCTCCGGCCCTGCAGGCTCGGACTGGTGTTCACCAGCCGAGAAGGTCGGAGAGAGCGCCGAGCAGCATGGCGACGTTGCGGGGCCGGGCCGTGTGGCCCATGCAGCCGATCCGCCACATCCGGCCCGCCCACTCCCCCACCCCTCCGCCGATCTCGATCCCGTATTCACTGAGAAGGCGGCGGCGCAGGCCGGCCTCATCCAGTCCGGCCGGCAGCAGGTGTTCGGGCCAGGTGACGGTGGTCAACTCCGGCAGCCGGTGGCCATCAGCGGCAAACAACTCGAAGCCCAGCTTGGTCAGGCCGTCCTGTAGGGCGGCGCCGCACTTCTGGTGCCGGTCGATGGCCGCCGGCAGCCCCTCGTCCAGGACGGCACCGAGGCCGGCATGTAGGGCCATGATCATGGTGACCGGAGCGGTGTGGTGATACCGGCGGGCGGTCGGGCCGGACGTGGGACCGGTGTAGGCCGCCAGCATCCCGAGATCGAGGTACCACGATTGCGGGCGCTCGACTCTTCGTTCCACGGCCCGGGGAGACGCCGTGAACGGGGCCAGCCCCGGCGGCACGCCGAGGCACTTCTGAGTCCCGGCGTAGGCGATGTCAACGCCCCAGTCATCCAGGCGCACATCGATGCCGCCCAACGACGTGACGCAGTCCGCCAGCAACAGAGCATCACCTTTCCCGGCGGCCAGACCGGCAATGTCGTTGCGCACCCCGGTGGAGGTCTCGGCGTGCACGGCGGCCACCACCTTCGGGGAAGGATGGGCCGTCAGCACTCGGCCGATGTCGAGGGGTTGACCCCATTCAGCGTCGACCCGAACCACCCGGGCTCCGCAGCGGGCGGCCACATCGCACATGCGTTCACCGAACAGGCCATTCACCCCGACCACGACCGCGTCGCCCGGACCGACGAAGTTGACGAAGGCGGCCTCCATGCCAGCCGAGCCGGTACCCGAGAGAGGCAGGGTGGCGGCGCTGTCCGTGCCGAACACCACCCTCAGCCGCTCGCAGGTCTGATCCAGGATCTCCAGGAAGTCCGGATCCAGGTGGCCCAGCAGGGGACGCTGCAGGGCCATCGCCACTTCCGGGTAGATGTTCGAGGGCCCCGGGCCCATCAGGATCCTGTCGCTGACCACCATTTGGGCGAGCCTAACGGCCGCTCCGGACCGCAGCCGGGCCCGGGGATAGGGACGGCACGTACCTAAGAGGCTAAAGCGCCTAGGAGGCCAGCAGCCCTGCGGCGATGCCGTCGAGGATGTCGGACTCCGAGACCAGGCAGTCCTCGAAGCCGAAGTCCTCCATGACGGTGAGAAGGACGAGCAGGCCGCCCAGGATGACATCGACCCGGCCCGGCTCGAGACCGGGGATGGCCGCCCGCTGATCATGATCCATCCCGGCCATCGACTCCAGAATGCGCCTCACCGACTCACGACCCAGCCCGCGATGGTGGACCTCCTCCCGGCGGTAGGAGGTGAAGCCGGCGTCGATCATGGCGGCGGTGCTGACGGTGCCCGCCAGTCCGATCAGCCGGCTGGCCCGCTGCGGATCACCGAGGTGGACGCGGGCCGTCTCCAACAACCCGGCGGTGAGCTCACGGGCCGCCGTGATCTGATCCGCGTGAGGGGGATCGGCATGGAAGAACCGCTCGGACATCCGGACGCAGCCAATGTCGAGGGACACCGCCCGCTCACCGAGCACCAGCTCGGTGGAACCCCCGCCGATGTCGAGGACCAGATACGGCCCGGCCGAGGCATTCAGCTCCGCGGTGGCCCCGGCGTAGGACAGGGCGCCCTCCTCCTGCCCGGAGAGCAGTTCGGGACGCACGCCGATGACCTGCTCGGCGGCGGCAATGAAGTCCTCCCGGTTGTCGGCATCCCTCGCCGCCGAGGTGGCCACCGCCCGTCGTCGCTCAACTCCCAACTCCTCCATGGCCAGTCCGTACTCGCCCAGGGCAGCCAGGGTGCGGTCTATGGCCTCCGGCGAGAGCCGGTGGTTCCGGTCGACGCCGTCGCCCATGCGGGTGATCAGCATGCGCCGGTCCAAGGCGGCTCCGGAGCCGTCCACGATCAGGAGCCGGGTGGAGTTGGTGCCACAGTCGATGGCGGCCACCGGAGCTGTCATCGCGCTTCCGGTTCGCTCGGGCCGGCCAGATGATCGGCCACCCACCGGCCCACCGGGTCATCGCCACCGGCCAGATGCCAGGCGTAGTGGGCATGGAGGCACTTCACCCCCCGCCGGGTGCCCCCCACTCCCCCGGAGGGCCGGGGTCCTTCCCAGCCGGGCGGGACGGCGGCGTCCCTCTCGGCGGCGTAGCGATGGTGGGCGTCCTCCAGTTCGAGGGGATCGACCTCGGACTCGGCCCGCCTGACTCCGCCGTCGGACTCGATCCGGCTGACGGCGGCGCGCTGAACAGCCCCGACCAGCCAGTAGCGGGTGGGCATGGGGCGCCCGTCATGGGTCAGCGGATCGTTCCGGATGACCACGGGGGAGCCGTCGGCGTCGGCCAGCATCACCTGATACTCCACCGTCGGCGGCCGGCCCAGCAGTTCAGTGACTCTCGAGTCGACCGCCTCGGCCGGATCGGTCATCCGGACCGGGGGGGCATGGGCGCCGCGGTCATTGTCTGGGGCGCTTCATCCCCGCCGCAGAACCCGCCACAGGATGAGCAGGACCATCAACCCGAGGCCCACGGGCACCAGGCGCTTGGTCACCGACCCTGCGGCCGCCTCCAGTAGATCGACCGGCTCGGCCGGAGCAGAATGGATGAGGCGCGGGCCCGGCGCCGGGGCGTCCGAGACGATGGCGGCCTCCGGCGCCGGCGCGGCCGGCGCAGTGGCGGCCGGAGGTGCATCGGCCGGGGGCGTCCCGGTCAGCACGTCGGCCTCCAGCCGGGCCACGAACTGGGCCAGCAGCTTGGCGCTCACGTCGGCCAGGACGCCCCGGCCGAATTGGGCCACCTTGCCTGTCACGGCCAGGTCGGTGGTGATCCGCACCGCCGTTCCGTCGCCCTCCTGGGTCAACTCGGCCTTGACCGTGGCCGAGGCGTTGCCCTGGCCCCGGGTGTCGCGGCCCTCGGCCCGCAGCACGGCCCGGTGGGAGGAGGCGTCCAGCTCCTCAAAGCTGGCCTTGCCCTTGTATTGAGCCGTGATAGGCCCGACCTTGATCTTGACGATGCCCCGGTATTCATCGCCCTCGACCTCCTGGAGTTCGGCGCCGGGCATGCAGGGCGCGATCCGTTCCAGGTCGGTCAGCACCGCCCAGGCCTGCTCCACCGGGACCGACACGCGGAACTCATTGGTCAACTCCATCGGGACAGATCCTCCACCGTGTCTACGTCGGCCGGCTGGCCTGGGCACGCTACCTCCGCCACCAGTTCCGGCCGCGCCGACATCAGCACCCGGGCCCCTTCGTCCCCGCCCACCGGCAGCAGGCCCCAGATCGACTGATCCAGGCGCACCGGCGGACGGCGCCGACCCTCGAAAGTGGCCGACACGATCGGCTTGGAGGTTTCAGCCGCCACCGCCAACCAGGCTTCGGGCGGGACCAGGGGCTGATCGGCCAGGCCGACCACGATGGCGGTATGACCCTGGTGACGGGCCCAGGAGACCGCCACCTGCAGGGAAGAGGCCTGCCCCGATGACCAGGCGTGATTTTCGATCAGGGTCACCTCCTCGGGCAGGACCTCGCTCAGGTCGACGGCGCCGGTGATCACCACCGTCTCCTCCAGTCCGGCGGCCAGGGCGTTGGCCACTGCCCAGGTCACCAGCGGCTGTCCCCTCCACTCGGCCAACAGCTTGTGGCCGGGCCCGCTGAATCGGCTGGCTCCCCCGGCCGCCAGGATGACGGCGGCTTGAGTCAAGGGTGCCGGGCGGTCAAGGAAAAGAGCGAGTTCACGCTCCAGAGCCGGAGCTCACGCCGGGCTGTGGGCGCGCCACTCGACCGGATAGACGGTCTGGAGAACGGTGACGCCCTTGAGGGTCACGTCCCGGGCGTCCCCGAAGCGGAACTCACCGGTCGCCCCGGCCAACTCCTTGAGCAGGGAGGAGACCAGGATCTCCGACTCGGAGGCCTCCCCGGTGATCCGGCTGGCCAGGATGACGGTGCGGCCCAGGAAGTCCCCGTTCTCGCGCACCGTCTCGCCCGTGTGCAGGCCCTGGTGGATCTTGATGGGCTCGGGATGCTCCTTGCACCAGTCATCGGTGGCCCGCTGGATGGCGATGGCGCAGCGCAGAGCCCGCGACGCTCCGGCAAAGGCGACCATGAAGCCGTCGCCCTGCACTTTCACCTCGTAGCCCTCATAGGCGGCCAATTGGCCCCGCACGATCTGCTGGTAGGACTTGAGCAGCTCGTGGGTGGGCCGGTCGCCCAGCCGCTCGGTCATCTCGGTGTAACCGCACACGTCGGAGAACAGGATGGTGACCGTCCCGTCCGGGGCAGCCGGCACCGCCGACAGTTCCGTCTCGTCCGGGAGGGTCTTCTCCTCCCCCTGTTCCAGTTCCATGCCCCAGCGCAGCCCGTAGGTCCCGATGCCGGGCACCCACACCCCGGCGAATTTCTCTCCCTTTCCATCCACTCCGGTGCGCAGATCGGGCCCGGGCCCGAACCGGGGCCCGGCCCGCAGAGGCTGCTCCCGGAGCACCGCATCGTGGCTGTGACCGCGGTGGCCGTCCGGACCGCCGCCCCGGCGCTGGTTGCGGCGCTCCGCCTTCTCCAGCTCCCTGGCCACCCGGTCATTGACCTGGCGCAGGACGGCGTCGCGCAACTCGGCCCCGGCCACGGGTAAAGCGGCGGCAGGAGCCTCCCCGGCGGCCATCTCCCGGAGCAGGTTGGTGGCTGTCTTCTTGAGGGCGGCCCGGGTCTCCTTGGGCGTCCGCACCGGCCTGGAGCGCACATCCACACCGCCCATGACCGGAAAGGCCCGCACCACGATCCGGGGCGAACCGGGTATGACCGGGACGTCGGCCACCTTGAGGTTCTTTCCCCCCATGATGGGAAAGCCGGTCATCTCCACGGCGATGCCCTCGGGCACGATGATGCTGATCCCGCCCATCACCGAGATGGCCGTGACCACGATCTCATCGCTTTCGAACTCGGCCTGTCGGAAGTCGATCTCGCAGCCACCCATGACCGCCACCGCCGTGACGTGGGAGCCGGTACGCCAGCGCCCCTTGCGGCCGTTGCCACCCATGACGGCCACGACCCATCGGGTCATGCGGGCCCTCCGGGTGGTCGGGGCCGGAGGCCCCCCGGTGGCCATGGCGGGCAGCCCGACCATGACCTGGTTCAGATCCCCCCGGCTCTGGGCGGCCAGGGCCACCCCCACCCGCTCGGAGAATTCGTCCAGGGTCAGATGGCCGTCGGCCGTGTGGGTCCGCAGCAGCTCCACCACCTGGGCCCGCTGGTCGTCAGAGACGCGTTCCTCGGGAGCTCCGGCGCCGGGATCGGTGTCCATGGGCCCTCAGTCTGGCGCAGACGGGGCGGCCGCGTCCTGGTGGATCGGACCCCGGGAGTCCCGCAAGGAGGTCGCCCCGCCCGGTCCCGGACCGCCCACCCGCCGGGCGATGATCTCGGCGCAGATGGAGATGGCCGTCTCCTCGGGGGTCCGGGCCCCGATATCCAGGCCGATGGGGCCCATGACCCGGATCAGGTCGGCCTCGGCCACACCCGCCTCCAGCAGCCTGGTCGTCCGCTCGGCATGGGTGCGGCGCGAGCCCATGGCTCCGAGGTAGCCGACCCGGGTCCGCAGGGCGGCCACGATGGCCGGGATGTCGAACTTGGGATCGTGGGTCAGGACGCACACGGCGTCCCGGGGCCCGAGCTGGCCGGCAATGGTGTCGAGGTACCGGTCGGGCCAGGACACCACCACCTCATCGGCCTGGGGGAAGCGGGCGGGCGTGGCAAAGACGGGCCGGGCATCACAGACCACGACCCGGTAGCCCAAGACCTTGGCCACCCGGGCCAGGGCGGCGGTGAAGTCCACCGCTCCGAAGATCACCATGAGCGGGGGCGGGGCGAAGGCCTCCACGAAGACCACCACCTCCCGCTGGTTGGCCTGACCGTGCCGGCCGTAGTGCCGGGTGCCGGTCAGCCCGGATTCCAGGGCCGCCAGGGCGTCCCGGGCGATGACCCGGTCCAGATCCACGTCCCCCGTCGTCCCGAGGGCGGTCTGGCCGGGGCGGACCACGATCTTGGCCCCCAGCCGAGGCATGACCTCTCCGCCCGCCGGGGGGATCTCCCACTCGGCGGGGTCGGTCAACTCCACCAGGGTGGCCATGGCCACCTCTTCCTCGGCCCGGATGGCGTCCCTGACGGCCTCGTACAGGCTCACCAGTCGAGGGGCTCGATGAAGACCCGGATGGTCCCCCCGCAGGTGAGTCCCACGGAAAAGGCCTCCTCGTCCGAATAGCCGAACGTGCAGAGCCGCGGCGCCCCCGCCTCCAGGGCGGCCAGGGCCTCGGTCAGCACCGCTCCTTCGACGCAACCGCCTGAGACGGAGCCGGCAACTTCGCCGTCTTCATTCACGGCCATGGTGGCCCCGGGGTCCCGGGGTCCTGAACCCAGGACATCGACCACCCGGGCCAGGGCCACCCGGCGCCCGGATTGGCGCCAGCGCTCGATGTCGCCCAGTACCTCTTTCATCTCTGCTCCGTCCTCCGGACCGGGCGCTCGGCCACCACCTCGGCCAGGGCCTCCAACGAGGCCAGCGAATGTCCTTCCACCAGTTGGTCAACAAACGGGAGGGCGGCGGCCATTCCCCGAGCCAGGGGTGCATAGCCGGGCGACGCCTTGAGCGGGTTCACCCACACGATGCCGTGGGCCACCCGGGCCAGCCTCTCCATCTCCCGGCCCAGTACGGCCGGATCACCGCGGTCCCAGCCATCGGAGAGGATCACCACCACCGCCCCCCGGGCCATGCCCCGGATCCCGTAGCGATCGTTGAAGGCCCGCAGCCCCTCCCCCAGCCGGGTGCCTCCCGACCAGTCCTCCACCGCCCCGGCGGCGGCGGCCATGGCGGCGTCGGGGTCGTGGCGGGACAGCTCCCGGGTGATCCGGGTCAGGCGGGTGCCGAGGGCGAACGCCTCCACCGGGGTCCGGCCCATCACCGCCACGTGGACAAAGCGCAACAGGCTGCGGGCGTAGGCGTCCATCGACCCGCTGATGTCGCAGAGCAACACGATGCGCCGGGGCCGCCGGGCCGGCTCCATGAAGGCCCGCCGGAGCGGTTCGCCACCGCTGCGCAGGGCCAGGCGGAGGGTACGACGCGAGTCCGGCCGCCCCCAGCGCCGGGAGGAGCGCCGGTGCCGGCGGGTGCGGCGGGGCGCCGTCTCCAGCCGGAGACCGGCCATCAGCCGGCGGGTCTCCTCCAACTCCGCCGGGCTGGAAGCGGCAAAGTCCTTGTGACGCAGGGTCTCGGTGGCGCTGTAGCGCACCGTGACCGTCGGGCGGGAGGCGACGGCCTGGCCGGCCTCTTCCGCCGGCTCCTCGGCGTCTTCATCGTCGAACTGGATGACGGTCTCGGGGGCCGGCAGCGACACCTGGACGGTGTCCCGGCCCAGCCAGAACACCGCGAAGGCCTGGTTGTAGCCCGACACGTCCTCCGGCCGGCGCACCAGGGTGGCCCGACCGGCCCAGTAGACCCCCGGGCGGGACTCCAGTCCCACGCTGGCCAGGGCCCGGGCGAAAACCAGGACACTGCCGAGCGGTACGGTCAGGCCCGAGCGGCGCAGGAGCCGGGCGAAGGCCACCGCCATCCGGGCCGGGGCCTGGGCGGGGTCCCGGGCGCCGGCGGCTTCATCAGGCACCGGCCGCCTCGAGGAGATCCTCCAGGCCTCCGGCCCGGAGGCGCTCGGCGTCCTCCCGGTACTTGAGCACCGTGCCCAGGGTGCGATCTACCACCGACTCGTCCAGACTGGTCCGGCCCAAGATGGCCAGGGCGTGGGCCCAGTCGATGGTCTCGGCCACCCCGGGCGGTTTGTACAGGCCGAGGCCCCGCATCTTCCGCACCGCCGCCGCCACCTGGCGGGCCAGGCCCTCTTCCACCTCGGGCACCCGGCGCAGCACGATGCGCACCTCGCGCTCGAAGTCGGGGTGCTCGACCCAGTGGTAGAGACATCGGCGCTTGAGGGCGTCATGGACGTCCCGGGTCCGATTGGAGGTGAGCACGACCACCGGTGGGACGGCGGCGCTGAAGGTGCCCAACTCGGGCACGGTGACGGAGTAGTCGGAGAGGATCTCCAAGAGGAAGGCCTCGAACTCATCGTCGGCCCGGTCCACCTCATCGATGAGCAGGATCGGAGGGGGGCGATCATCCACGGCGTCGGCTATGGCCTGCAGGAGCGGTCGGCGGATGAGGAAGCGCTCCGAGAACAACTCGTCCTCGGCCCGGGCGGCCACGTCGGCCCCGGTGCCGGTCAACTCGGCCGCCCGGAGATGGAGAAGCTGGCGGGAGTAGTCCCATTCATAGACGGCCTGGGCCACGTCAATGCCCTCATAACACTGGAGGCGCAGGAGCTCCCCGCCCGTCCAGCGGGCCAGCACCTTGGCCACCTCGGTCTTACCCACTCCGGCCTCGCCCTCCAGGAACAGCGGCCGGCGTAGGCGCAGGGCCAGGAAGACAGCCGTGGCCAGGCCCTCATCGGCGAAGTAGTCGTGAGCCTCGAGGGCGGCCCGCACCTCGTCCGGATCGGCCGGACCGGTCCCGGTCCCGCCCTCCGCCGACGCCGGGGTGGCCGCCGCCGGCGCCTGGCCCTCCGGGCTCAGAGGCCGGCCTCCTCGAGGGCGCGGCGGGTCAGCACCTTGGCCAGGTGGCGGCGGAACTCGGGGCTGGCGTTAGCGTCACCGGTCGGCTCGCTGTCCTGGTCGGCCACTTCGGCCGCCTCCGCCGCCGAGGCTCCCGACGCCAGGGCGGCTTCCACGGCCGCGGCCCGCAACGGCGTGGGTCCCATGTTGACCAGCGACACCCCGGTGGTCCCGTTGTAGCGCGCCACGGCCACGCCGACCATGGCCCAGTCCTGGGCCCGGCGCACGAACTTCTGATACGAGTGCCCCGCGGTGGCCGTCGGCACCCTGATCTCGGTCAGCATCTCGTCCGGGGACATGGCCGTCTCCAGGAACCCCGTGAAGAAGTCGGTGGCCGGGATGACCCGCTGGCCAGAAGGCCCCGTCACCACCAGCTCACCGCCCAGGGCCAGCACGGCGGCGGGCAGATCCGAGGCGGGGTCGGCGTGGGCGATGGAGCCGCCGATGGTGCCGCGGTGGCGGACCTGGGGATCGCCGACTTTCCCCGCCACGTAGGCCAGGAGCGGGGCGTGTTCGGCCAGCGCGTCCGAACCATTGACGTCGCAATGGCGGGTCAGGGCGCCGATGGCCAACTGCTCACCATCCCGGCGGACGTAGGACAACCCTTCGATGCGGCCGATGTCGATCAGCACGGAGGGGAAGGCCAGGCGCAGCTTCATGAGGGGCAGGAGCGAGTGCCCTCCGGCCAGCAGCTTGGCGTCCTCCCCGTGCTCGGTGAGGGCGGCCACCGCTCCGTCGACCGAGTCGACCCGCACATAGTCGAAGGCGGCCGGGATCACAGGTCGCCTCCGCCGGAACCGGCCGCGGCCAGCACGGCCTTGACGATGTTGTGGTAGCCGGTGCAGCGGCAGAGATTGCCCTCCAGGCCCTCCCGCACCTCGGCCTCGGTGAGGTTGGGGTTGTCGTGCACCAGGGAGACGGCGGCCATGACCATGCCCGGCGTGCAATACCCGCACTGCAGGGCGTGGTTCTGCCGGAAGGCCTCCTGCATGGGGTGCATGTCGTCCTGGCTCTTGCCCAGGCCCTCGATGGTCAACACCTTCTGGCCGTCGGCCTGAGCGGCCAGGACGGTGCAGGACTTGACCGACTCACCGTTCATGATCACCGTGCACGCACCGCAGTTGGTGGTGTCACAGCCGATGTTGGTGCCGGTGAGGCCAAGCGTCTCGCGCAGGAAGAAGACGAGGAGGGTGCGGGCCTCGACGTCGTGTTCCTCGGTCTTGCCGTTCACCTCGATGGAGACCTTCATGCACTTGCCTTTCCATTGGCTTCGTTGATGGCCCGCCAGACCCGTTGCGGGCTGGTGGGCATGGGAACGTGGCGCACCCCAAGGTGCACCAGGGCGTCGCAGACGGCGTTGTGTACGGCGGGAGTGGATCCGATGGTGCCCGACTCACCGATGCCCTTGGCCCCGAGCTCGTTGACCGGAGTGGGCGTCTCCATGGCGATGCGCTCGAAGCTGGGCAGTTCGGCGGCCGTCACGAAGGCATAGTCGGCCAGGTTGGCCGTCACCGGGTTCCCGTCCTCGTCATAGCGGACCTCCTCCAGGAGGGCCTGGGCCACGCCCTGGGCCAGGCCGCCGTGGACCTGGCCCTCGGCCAGCATCGGATTGAGGATCTTGCCGGCGTCATCCACGGCCACGATCCGCTTGATCTCGACCAGGCCTGTCTCGGTGTCTACCTCGGCCACCACCAGATGGGCGCCGAACGGGAAGGTGGGCCCGGGAGCGGTGAAGTCCACCTCGGCGGTGAGCCCGCCCTGGGACTCGGCCTCGGCGGCCAGCTCCTTCCAGGAACGCCCGGCGGTCGGGGTCCCCTGCACGTGGAAGCGCTGGCCGACCTTGTCCAGGATGACGTCATCCGGGTTGGCCTCCAGCAGATCGGCGGCCAGCTGGCGGGCCCGCTCCACCACCTGGGTGGCGGCCTGATTGACGGCCACGCCCCCGGCCTGGAGCGATCGAGAGCCGAACGTGCCCACGCCGCGGGGCACTACATCGGTGTCCCCGTGGATGACCTCGATGCTCTCGATGGGTATGCCCAGCTGCTCGGAAACAAGCATGGCCCAGGCCGTCACGTGGCCCTGACCGTGGGGGGACGTACCGGTGCGCACCACCACCGTTCCGTCCGGGCGGACCTCGACGGCGCCGAACTCGCTGGACGGCATGCCGTTGGTGATCTCGACGTAGACCGACACCCCGATGCCGAGTTGTTTGGTCGCCCCGGACTCCCGGCGCTGTTTCTGCTCGGCCCGCAACGACTGGTAATCGGCTGTCTCCAGAGCGAGGTCGAGGGCCCGCCCATAGTCCCCGATGTCGTAGACGGTCCCGGTCGGGGTGGTGAAGGGAAAGGCGTCCTTCTGGATCAGGTTCCGGCGCCTCACCTCAGCCGGGTCCATTCCGATCTCGGCGGCGAACATGTCCACCACCCGCTCGATGGCCGCCGTCGCCTCCGGCCGGCCGGCGCCCCGGTAGGCCACCGTCGGGGTGGTGTTGGTCACCACCGAGCGGCTGTTGAACTCTACCTTGGGGATGTCGTAGACCCCCGAGAGCATCGTTCTGGTCATGAACGGCAGAACGGCCCCGATGGCCGGATAGGCGCCGCCGTCCTGGATGACATTGAGGCGGTAGGCCAGGATGCGGCCGTCCCGGCTGCCGCCGATCTCGACCTCCTGGAGCTGGCCCCGGCCGTGGCCCAGGCCCACCATCGACTCGGAGCGCGTCTCCACCCAGCGCACCGGCCGCCCCAGCTTCCTGGCCATCCACGCCACCAGTAGTTCCTCGGGATAGGTGCCCATCTTGGCCCCGAACCCGCCCCCCACGTCCGGCGCCAGCACCCGCACCTGGGCCTCGTCCAGGGTCAGGGCCCCGGCCAGGCCCGACTTCACTCCATGAGGGGCCTGGGTGCTCGAGTACTGCGTCAGGCGCCCCTCCGGGCTCCACTCGGCCGAGGCCGCCCGTACCTCCAGGGGGCACGGAGCCACCCGGTGGTTGAGGAACTGATGGCGGACCACCACCTCGCAGCCGTCCATGAAGTGCTCATCGGTGCCGAAGGACATGTCCATGGCCAGGTTGGTGCCGGCGGCGGGAAAGAGGAGCGTCTCATCCCGCAGCGCCGTCTCCACATCCACCACCGCCGGCAGCGGGTCGTAGTCGACCTGGACCAACTCGGCTGCGTCCACTGCCCGGGCCCGGGTGTCGGCCACCACCGCCGCCACACACTCGCCCACGAAACGGACGGTGTCATCGGCCAGCAGGGAGCGGGTCATGGCCTGATTGAACATCGGCATTTCGGGGGGGCGGGGGCCCAGATCGACATCGGCGGCGGTGTAGACGGCCACCACTCCGGGAGCCTTGCGGGCCTCTTCGGTGTCAATGGACAGGATGCGGGCATGGGCGAAGGTCGAGCGGACGTAGACCACGTGCACGGCCCCGGCCAGGCGGATGTCGTCCACATATGTGCCGCCCACGGTTAGGAACTTCGGATCCTCCTTGCGAAGGACCCTGTTACCGAGGATGCTCATCCGACCCCTTTGTACGGTTCGACCCGGTGGGTCCGGACTCACCCCGACCACACGCCGGGCCGAGGGTAGCGCGGGCGCCCCGCCGCCCCGTCCGGCCTGTCCGACGCGGACGAGGTCCCGGGCGGCGCCGAGCTACCGCAGGGGTGTGAGGTGCACGCTCACCGTGCGCCCGTAGGCCGGGCTGGCGTCGGCGCTGCCCTGGGCGTCCACGGGCATCGACGGGCCCAGGTCGACCGTCACCCGCGGGTGTCCGGCCCAGCCCCGGTGGCATGAAGCCGGGACGGTGACGGTGACGATGCCCGTGCCCCGGAGGGTGAAGCCGGTGCAGGACACCGCGCTCATCTGCAGGAACTCGATGTCGGGGCGCTGCACCGAGACGGCCCAGCCCCAGATGGAGAAGCTGGGATAGACGCTCCGGTAGGAGAAGCTGGTCGGCCAGGCCGGAGGATTCCCTCCGCCGTTCCAGTGGGCCAGACGGGCGTACTGGGCCACCTCCTGCTCCCGCAGCCAGGGGTTCCAGTACGGGTTGTTGTGGATGCCGGGGTGGCGCTGGTAGGTGTAGTTCACGCCCAGGTCACTGAAGGAGCCGTTGAGTTCCACGTTGGTGGCCAGCACCAGAGCTTCGAAGGTCTGGGCCACCATGTAGTCGGGCGGGCTGGAGAAGTCCGAGGTTTCCCTGGGCACGGCATCGTTGGAGAAGCCCCGGATGTATACGGACTGGCCGCCCGGTCCGTGGGCCAGGGCGTTGAAGGCCAGGTCGACCGGCTGGTTGCCGCGGTAATAGGCCTGGTCCGCAGAAGGATCACCGAAGGCGTAGGTGGCGGCGCCGAGGTCCTGGGCGGGGCCGGGCAGGTCGCTCAGCGGGAGCAGGTGACCGGGCAGGTTCCGGTGTCCGACATCGGCCGGAGGCGCCAGTCCCACCGGGACGGCGGAGGACGAAGGGTCAAGACCGGGGAGAAGGAGGATGTTCATGATCCCCGAGACCGCCCCGAGGCTGGCCCAGTGATCGGGGTGGGCCAGACCGATGGCATAGGAGCCGTAGCCCCCCAGCGACGTGCCGGCTAGGGCCTGCCAGTCCCGACCCCGGCCCACCGGCAGGTGGGCGTCGACGTAGGAAACCAGCTCCTCGCCCACGAAGCTGGCGAAGCGGGGCGCCGGCGTGTCGTAACTCTGCTCGTCCCCGCCGGCGGCATACCGGGGGTTCCAGTCCGCCCAGTAACCGTCCAGGCCGGCCTGGGGCCCGTAACCCCCGGGGGTGGTGCGCCCATCGGGGGCCACCAGGATCATGGCCAGCGGGCTGGCTTTGACCCACTTGGAAGAGTCGGACTCCGTCCAGGGCGAGGCGCTCTGCTCCGGCGGTACCGGCGGGGCGCTGGCCAGGGCCGCCACCCAGGCCGAGGGGGCGGAGGCGGTCCCGACCATGTAGGTGTAGTCCCCTCCGAAGCCGTGCAGCAGATACAGGACCGGGCAACGCCGGTGCAGGGCGGGGGCACAGGCCGCGGGCACGAAATAGGCGAAGGCGGTGGTGCCCCCCAGCAGGCGGCTGAGCATCTGCTGGCAAGCGACCCGCCCGACCGTGACCTTCATGGTGCGGCCCACCGGGGCGCCGCCCCCACCGCTGCGGCTGTTCGGAAAGGCCCACCGTCTCTCAGGTTCGGCCCCGGCCGGGCCCATTCCTGTGTCCAGTTACGATCAGGACGAACGGACCGACTTGGGGAGCGGGCGTGGACGGCAGAGAATCGGTGGTCATCGTGGGCGGGGGCATGGGCGGGATGGCGGCCGCCCTGGCTCTCGGGCGGGCCGGCCATCCGGTGACCGTCCTGGAGCGCGATCCGCTCCCGGCCCGGGCCGATGCCGAAGAGGCCTTCCTGGCCCCCCGCCGGGGCGCCCCCCAGGTCCACCAGACCCACGGGTTCCTGGCCCGGCTCCAGGTTGTCCTCGGCCAGCGCTTTCCGGACGTCCTGGCCGAGCTGCTCGACCGGGGGGCCATGAGGCTGGCGACCACAGCCGATCTGGGCGAACCCCAGCCCGGGGACGAGGACCTGGAGGTGGTCATCACCAGGCGCACCACCCTGGACTGGGTCCTGCGTTCGGCGGTGCTGGCCGAGGCCTCGGTGGAGATCCGTACCGATACGGCCGTGGCCGGTCTGCTGGTGCAACAGGGGCAGGGGTCCGCGCCGGTGGTCCGGGGGGTTCGGCTGGACCGCGCAACGAACGGACAGGGGGCCGAGGTGGAAGCCGACGTGACGGTGGCGGCCACCGGCCGTCGCGACGCCGTGCCGGCCTGGCTGGCCGAGATCGGCGTCGACGTGCCCGAGGTGATCCACGAGAGCGGGCTCATGTATCTGTCCCGCTGGTACCGGCTGCCCGAAGGCTTCGACATCGCCCAACTCGACGCCAAACTGGGTGGAGACCTGGGCTTCGTCAAGTACCTGGGCGTGCCCGGTGACGCCGGAACGCTGTCCATCACCCTGGCCATCCGCCCCGAGGACCGGGAGCTGCGCCACGTCCTCTCGGACCCGGACGGCTTCGAGGAGGGATGCCGGCGCCTACCCGGGCCGGATCAGTTTTTCCGCTACCCCCTGCGCCCGGTCGGGGAGGTGAGGCCGATGGCCGGTCTGGTCAACCGGACCCGGCGCTATCTGGACGGCTCGAGCCGTCCGACCGTCCTCGGGTTCCACGCCGTGGGTGATGCGCACACCTGCACCAACCCCCTCTACGGACGGGGCTGCGCTCTGGCCCTGGTGGAGGCGGTCGAGCTGGCCGATGCCATGGCCGCCTGGCCCGGGGATCCGGCCGGCCGGTCCGTGGCCTATGAAACGGCCTGCGCCCGCCAGGTGGGGCCGTGGTACGAGCTGTCGGTCCAGATGGACAAGCTGGGCGCGGATCCGGCCGGGCTCAGCGCCGGCCCGGCCGACCCCAACAATCCGATGACCACCATCCTGGCCGCCGCCGCCACCGATCCCGTCCTGGGCCGGGGCTTCGCCAAGCTGTGGAACCTGATCGCCACCCCGGCCGAGTTGGCCGCCGATCCCACCTACACCGCCCGGGTGGCGGCCGTACTGGCCGAACCGGAGCGCTACCCGGCCCCGGTGCGGGTCGGTCCCACCCGCGCCGAGTTCCTCGACGCCCTCCAGGCCACCCATGCCTGACGCCGCCGCTATCCCGGGCGCCACCCGGAGGACGCTGGGCGTCAACGGCATCGAACTGGCCACCACCGAGGCCGGGGATGGCCCCCTGGTGATCCTGGCCCACGGCTTTCCGGAGCTGGGTTACTCCTGGCGTCACCAGATCCCCGCCCTGGCCGACGCCGGCTACCGGGTGGTCGCTCCCGACCAGCGCGGCTACGGCGGCTCGGGCCGGCCCGAGGCCGTCGCCGACTACGACATCAACCACCTCACCGGGGACCTGCTCGGCCTGCTCGATGCCCTGGGCGAGGCCGAGGCCGTCTTCATCGGGCACGACTGGGGCTCGATGGTCGTCTGGCAGCTGGCCCTGCTCGCTCCCGAACGGGTGAGGGGCGTGGTCGGCATGAGCGTGCCCTTCGTGCCCCGCGGCCCCATGCCGCCCATCCAGGCCATGAGAGCTCTGTTCGGGGACAGCTTCTTCTACATGCTTTATTTCCAGGAGCCGGGCGTGGCCGACGCCAACCTGGGGGCCGATGCGGCCCGGACCATGAGGGGCATGCTGGCCGGCCTGGGCGATCCGGCCGGGGCGGGCGCCGGGATGGGACCAGGCGGAGCCGAGGACCGCCGGGGCTTCGTGGAGCGGCTCTATCAGCCCGAGCGGCTGCCGGACTGGCTGTCGGAGGCCGAGCTCGACCACTACTCGTCCACCTTCGCCCGCACCGGATTCACCGGCGGCATCAACTGGTACCGCAACCTGGATCGCAACTGGGAGATCACCCCGCAGCTGGAGGGGGCCAAGGTCAAGGTGCCATCGCTGTTCATCGGCGGGTCGGCCGATCCGGTCCTGGTCATGATGCCTCCCGCCGTCATGGACGGATGGCTGGAGGACCATCGCGGCAGCGTCCTGGTGGAGGGAGCCGGGCACTGGGTGCAGCAGGAGACGCCGGCCCAGGTCAACGCCGCCCTTCTCGAGTTCCTCGCCAACCTATAGAGAGGCAGACATGAAAGCGGCAGTTCTCAACCAGGGCCGGATGGTGCTCCGCGATGACGTGACTGAGCCCGTGCCGGCCCAGAACCAGGTGCTGGTTCAGGTCAAGGCCTGCGGCATCTGCGGCTCCGATCTCCACTTCGCCAAGCACGGACAACGGATGCTCGACTTGGGGGCGGAGATGACCTCCGGCGGGCTCACCAGCGCCGGACTGGCCGGGGGCCTGGACCTCGACCGCGACGTGTTCATGGGCCATGAGTTCTCCGCCGAGGTGCTGGAAGTGGGGCCGGACACCGAAAGCCCGCTCGGGCCCGGCTCGCTGGTCACTTCCATCCCGATCCTGTTCGGACCGGGTGGCATCGAGCCCATCGTCTACAGCAACTCCACCATCGGCGGCTACGCCGAGCGCATGCTGCTGAGTTCCTTCATGTTGTTGGCGGTGCCCAACGGCCTCGACGCGTCGCGTGCCGCCCTGACCGAGCCGATGGCGGTGGGACTGCACGCCGTCAACAAGTCCAACGTCGGACCCGGTGAAGCCGCCGTCGTGCTCGGGTGCGGACCGGTGGGTCTGTCGGTCATAGCCGCCCTGCGCATGAATGGGGCCGGCCCCATCCTGGCCGCCGACTTCTCGCCCGCCCGGCGGGAACTGGCCATGCGCCTGGGTGCTCACGAGACGGTCGATCCGAGGGAGGAGACGGCGTGGGCGGCCTGGGCCCGCTCCGGCCGGGGCGGGAGCGCGGTGGTCTTCGAGGCCATCGGAGTGCCGGGCATCATCAACGACATCATGCGCTCCGCTCCGGGCGGGAGCCGGGTGGTGGTGGTCGGCGTCTGCATGGAGGCCGACTCCTTCACGCCGTTCTTCGGCATCAGCAAAGAGCTCAACATGCAGTTCGTGTTGGGCTATGAGCCGGCCGAGTTTGCCGAATCGCTGCGGGCCATAGCCGAGGGAGACATCGACGTGGCCCCGCTGGTCACCGCCGAGGTCGGCCTGGACCGGGTGGGCTGGGCGTTCGACGCCCTGGGTGATCCGGAACAGCACTGCAAGATCATCGTTACTCCCTAGCGGCTGCGGCCGGCCGCTTCGGCCCGGTCGGCACCGGGGGCCCGCCCAGCCTCTCCGGCCGCCCGGCTGGCTCCCCACTGCCGAACGGCCAGGGACCGCCCGGCTACGAGGTCAGCGTCCCCCTCCGGAGCCAGGAAGTCGGCATCGAGGCCTGAGGCTCAATCCCAGAACTCGAGCTGGCGTAGGAACCGGGACCACAAGCTCCCGGCCGATCCGGTGCCTCCGGCCCCATCCGTGCCGGCCGCGGCCGTCTTGGCCCGGCCGGAGCCGGCTCTGGCCCCGGCGGCAGTTCGGCCCGTGGTCCGGGCCGGGGTGGGCGTGGGGGCAGGCAGGATGGCGTAGGCCTCCTGGCCCGGCTGTACCAGTCCGTAGTCCTGGCGGGCCAGGCGTTCGATCTCCCCGGTGTTCTGCAGCCGGGCCGCCTCGGACTGGAGGGTCTGGTTCTGGACGGCCAGGCGGTCGACCATGGCCTGCTCGCGGGTGAGCTGGGCCCGCTGGTCCAGGTAGGTCCGGGTCGGATACCCGAAGAGGAACATCCCCATGGCAGCCATGACCGCCACAACGACCAGGAGCAGGGCCCGCCGTCGGATCAACGGGAGCGACCTCCCCGGGGAGCGAAGGCGGCCATACCCCAATAGGCGGCCGCCTCGCCCAGGTCCTCCTCGATGCGTAGAAGCTGGTTGTACTTGGCCACCCGGTCGGAACGGGCCGGGGCGCCGGTCTTGATCTGACCGCAGTTGGTGGCCACGGCCAGATCGGCGATGGTCACATCCTCGGTCTCCCCCGAGCGGTGCGACATGACCGAGGCGTAGCCCGAGCGGGTGGCCAGGCCCACCGTGGCCAGGGTCTCGGTCAGCGTGCCGATCTGGTTGACCTTGATGAGGATGGCATTGGCGATGCCCCGCTCGATTCCTTCGCCCAGACGGTCGACGTTGGTCACGAACACGTCATCACCCACCAGCTGGATGCGCTCGCCCAGCGACCCGGTCATGGCTGTCCAGCCGTCCCAATCGTCTTCGGCCATGCCGTCCTCGATAGAGACGATCGGATAGCGGTCACAGAGATCGACCCAGTAGGAGGCCATCTCCTCCGGGGTGAGAACCCGATCCTCACCGCTGAGGTGATAGGCGCCGTCGCGGTGGAACTCGCTGGCGGCCGGGTCCAGAGCGATGGCCACCTCCTCGCCCGGAGTCCGCCCGGACGACTCGATGGCCTCCACCAGGATCCTCACCGCGTCCTCGTTGTGGGCGAGGTTGGGGGCGAAGCCGCCCTCATCGCCCACGGCGGTGGAGAGTCCCCGATCGTGGAGCATCCCCTTGAGCCGGTGGTAGATCTCCACGCCCCAGCGCAGGCCCTCCGAGTAGGAGGCGGCGCCGACCGGGACGATCATGAATTCCTGGAAGTCGACGTTGTTGTCGGCGTGCACGCCGCCGTTGACCACGTTCATCATCGGCACGGGTAGCACGTGGGCGTCGGCGCCTCCGACATAGCGGTACAGGGGCAGGTCCGATTCGTCCGCGCCGGCCTTGGCCGTGGCCAGGGACGCGGCCAGGATGGCGTTGGCGCCCAGGTGGCCCTTGTTGGGGGTGCCGTCCAGGTCAATGAGAGCCAGGTCGACATCGCGCTGAGCCAGGCCGTTCATGCCCAGTAAGGCTTCGGCTATCTCCCCGTTGACATGGGCCACGGCCCGGTTCACACCCTTCCCGGCGAAGTCAGCCCCGCCATCGCGCAGCTCCACCGCCTCCAGCGAGCCGGTGGACGCTCCGGAGGGGACGATGGCCCGGCCCCGGGCCCCGGACTCCAGCAGCACCTCCGCCTCGACGGTCGGATTGCCGCGCGAGTCAAGGACCTGTCTCCCCACGACGGCTTCGATGGCGCTCACGATTGTTGTTGCTCCTGTGGTTGTTGTTGAAGAAGTTACAACCGTCAACGCGTGATCACGAGGGACGGTCCTGTTTGGCCGCCTCCCACTGGGCATCGACCAGATCAGCCGGAGCGGTGGCGAGGTCGAGTCCCTGACTCTGGGCCCACTCCTCCACCCGGCGGAATCGACGGATGAATTCCCGGGTGCTGCCCCGCAACGCCGCCTCGGGGTCGACGCCGGCGTGGCGGGCGACGTTGACGACGGCAAAGAGGAGATCGCCCACTTCGCCGCTCAATGCGGCCGGCGCCACCGGCGCTCCCCGTTCCGCCGGCGTCATCCCCAGCTCGGCCCGGACCTCTTCCAGTTCCTCGGCCACCTTGTCCATAGGCCCGTCGATGTCCGGCCAATCGAAGCCGGCCGAGCCCGCCTTGCGCTGCACCTTGTGGGCGTGGCTGAGGGCCGGGAGGTTGCCCGACAGCCCGTCCATGACGCTCTGAGCGCCCTTTTCGGCCTGCTTGATCAGCTCCCAGTTGGTCATCACCGCTTCGGGAGTGTCGGCCTGCACCGATCCGAAGACGTGCGGATGGCGGCCCACCAGCTTGTCGTGGATGCCCCGGGCCACATCGGCCAGGTCGAACTGCCCCTCCTCGGCGCCCAGGGTGGCGTGGAAGTAGACCTGGAAGAGAAGGTCGCCCAGTTCCTCCTCCAGGTGGCCGTAGGCGGCCGGGGCCCGGTCGGGGGCTGAGTCCAGCGCCTCGCTCAGGTCGTCAATGGCCTCGACCACCTCGTAGGACTCCTCCAGGAGATGACGGGTCAGGCTGGCGTGGGTCTGCTCCCGGTCCCAGGGGCATTCCTGGCGCAGGGTTCGCACCAGTTCGTCCAACCGGAGCAGTTCGGATCCGACCGGAGCCGAAAGAGCCGGGATCCACAGGCTGGTGAGATGATCGGGTTGGAGGCTCCGGTCAAGGTCCTCCCAGTCCACTTCCACCACCAGCTCGTCCTCCAGGCCCAGATGGTGCAGAAGGAGGACCCGGGCCCCGGGTGACGGGGACGGCCGGGTGGCCAGTGGGTCATCGGGACTGGACAGCTTGATGGCCGACAGCACGTCCCGGGACCAGCACTGGGCGACCACCATGGGTCCGGTCACGCCGGCCGCCTCCACCGCGAAGCGCTCCCCGTCGACCAGGCGCACCCCCTGCCCGGCTGGCCCGGCGCTGAGCGGGTCGATACCGGCCCGGTCCCAGACCAGGTCCAGGAAGGACAGGCCCGGCACCGTCTGCAGGGTCACCCGGGGATCGGTTTCCAGCCTGGCCACGGTCATCTCGGCCACGCGGGGATGGCCGGGCACGGCGTAGACGACAGGATGGTCCCGTTCGGCCGCCACCACCGCCGCCTGCACCAATTCCTCCACTATCCGGGCGTAGACGGCCGGGAAGGACGCCTCAGACTCGTAGACGGGATCGAAGCTGCGGGCCCCGGCCGCTTCGGCCACCACCGCGGCCGGATGAATGGAGGTGCGAAGGAAGAGGGTGCCAGCCGGGGCGGACTGGATGAGTCGGGCCGCTTCGGTGGTGACAAGGTCGGGACCGGCCGGGCCCAGCCCGACGGCCACGACCGTCGGCCGGATCAACCGCCCGGGGCCGGTGCCAGGTCGGATCGGACGGCCGGGACGGACGGCGGGATGACCCCGCTGTTACCGCCCACGCTCTTGGCCGACCAGGTCCCGTAGCGGGCATCCACGGTCACGGCCGCCTGGGTCACATCGGCGCTGAGCAGTGACTCCAGGGCGGTGCTGCCGGCGCTGGTCAGCTCCTGGCGAATTTGGGAGTACGCACTGTCCAGGGGCAGCGGCTGGCGCTGGGAGACTTCAACTATGTCGTAGCCGCTGGGGCCGAGCACGGCCGCACTCGGCTTACCGATGGGCGTGGTGGCCACCGCCTGGGAGAAGGACGCACCGAAAGAAGAGGTGAACTGCAGGCCGGATCCGCAGCCGAGCTCACCCCCTTGGGACGAGGTCTGGGTGTCGGTGGACTTGGCGGCCGCCTCGGTGGCGAAGCTGGTTCCCTTGGCCAGATCTGCTTCCACCCCGAGGGCGGCCAGGGCGCTGGCCACCTCGATCCGCGACGCGCAGGCTTCGTAGAACTCGCCCTGGTGGGCGGCGTAGTAGGCCGTCACCGCGGACTGGGTCAGCGCCTGGCCGGCCAGCGTCGCTTCCAGAGCCTCCAGATCGGCCTGTCGTTGGGTGAGCAGGTTCTGATAGGCGCGGGGAAAGTCGTTGAGGGCCACCGCCGTCTGGCCGCTGCCCTGGAGGGCGCCGGGGACGTCGGCCCGGGCCGCGGTCACGTCGTAGCTGGTCACGGTGACGTGGTGCTTGACCAGCTCCTGTTGGATGAGCACGTAAAGGATCTCCTGGCGCAGCACTTCGGAGGCGAAGGTGGCGCCGTAGGTCCCGGGGCCCGGGCCGGTGATGGTGAGGCTGGCGGCGCCGTTGGAGGTGGCCCCGGCTTCGATACTGGCCACGTCCGACTTGTTGCCGGCTATGGCGGCCATCTCGGAGTTGAGCTGGCCCTGGGTGATGACCGCGCCGTTGACCACGGCGGCGTAAGGGGTCACCGGGTTGCAGGCGGTGGCGGCCAGCCCGGTTCCGAGCACGGCCGCGACGGTCAGGAGGAGTTTTCTCACGGTGGGGCGCAGGTTAGCGACCCCGCCCACCGTCCCTCACTCCTCCGGGGGCACCAACTCGCCCAGGAGCACGGTCACGGCCTCGACCGGGTCGACCTTGGGTTGGATGGGGACCACGATCTGGCCGATGTCGGTCTTGTAGACCGACTTGGGGGCCAGGCGGCGCAGGCGCATCTCCGCACTGGTGCGCAGGAACAACGGACTGATCCGGGCCGTGGACGGGCTGCTGGCCATGCCCCGGGGCTTGACCACGCTCACCTCGGTCACGCCCAGCCGGGCGCACTCGGCCCGTAGCCGTCCGACCCGGAGCAGGGCCCGGGCCGGCTCGGGGATGGGCCCGAAGCGGTCGGCCCACTCAGCGGCTATGTCGTCCACTTCGGCCTGGGCCGTGACTCCGGCCAGGCGCCGGTAGGCCTCCAGGCGCAGGTCCTCCCGCTCGACGTAGTCGACGGGCAGGTGGGCATCGATGGGCAGGTCGAGCTTGATCTCGGCCGGGGGCCGGGCCTCCTCCCCCTTGAGCTCGGCCACCGCCTCGCTCACCATGCGGACGTAGAGGTCGTAACCGACGGCGGCGATGTGGCCGGACTGGTTCGCGCCCAGGAGGTTCCCCGCCCCGCGGATCTCCAGGTCCCGCATGGCGATCTTGAAACCCGACCCCAGTTCGGTGTGCTCCCCGATGGTCCGCAGCCGTTCGTAGGCCTCCTCCGACAGAGTGAGATCGGGAGGGAAGAAGAGATAGGCGTAGGCCCGTTGACCGGCCCGGCCCACCCGGCCCCGCAGCTGGTGGAGCTGGCCGAGGCCGAGGCGGTCGGCCCGGTCCACCACCAGAGTGTTGACGGTGGGCATGTCGATGCCGGACTCGATGATGGTGGTGCAGACCAGCACGTCGAAGGCACCCTCCCAGAAGTCGAGCATGACCCGCTCCAGGGTGCCTTCGTCCATCTGGCCGTGGGCCACGGCCACCCTGGCCTCGGGCACCAGCTCCCGGATGCGCCGGGCGGTGTGCTCGATGTCGCGCACCCGGTTGTGCACGAAGAAGACCTGACCCTCGCGCAGCAATTCGCGCCGGATGGCCTCGGACACGGCCCGCTCGTCGTATTCACCGACGTAGGTGAGGATGGGCTGGCGCTCGGCTGGCGGGGTGTTGAGCAGGGTCAGGTCGCGGATGCCGGTGAGGCTCATCTCCAGGGTCCGCGGAATGGGTGTGGCGGTGAGAGTGAGGACGTCCACGTCGGTCCGCAGAGCCTTGATGGCCTCTTTGTGGGTGACGCCGAAGCGCTGCTCCTCGTCCACCACCAACAGCCCGAGGTTGTGGAACTTGATGTCGCCCGATAGCAGTCGGTGGGTACCGATCACCACGTCGACCACGCCGGTGGCCAGTCCCTCCACCACCGAACGGGCCTGAGCCGGAGTGAGGAACCGGGACAGCACCTCCACCCGCACCGGGTAACCGGCAAAGCGATCCGAGAAGGTCTGGAAATGCTGCTGCGCCAACAGCGTGGTCGGCACCAGCACGGCGGTCTGACGCCCGTCCTGGACGGCTTTGAACACGGCCCGGATAGCCACCTCCGTCTTACCGAAGCCAACATCACCGCAGACCAGGCGGTCCATGGGCACGGCCTGTTCCATGTCCTCCTTGACCGCCTCGATGGCCTTGGCCTGATCGGGGGTCTCTGTGAAGGGGAAGGCCTGTTCCATCTCCACCTGCCACGGCGTGTCGGGAGGAAAGGCGTGGCCGGGGGTGGTGACCCGGCGGCGGTACAGGACGACCAGCTCCTGGGCGATCTCCCGAACCGCCGAGCGGACCCGGCTGCGCGTCCGCTCCCAGTCGGCGCCGCCCATGCGCGACAGGGTCGGGGTCTCGCCTCCGGTGTAAGGCGTCACGGCGTCGATCTGGTCGGACGGGACATAAAGCTTGTCCCCGCCCCGGTACTCGAGCAGCAGGTAGTCGCGCTCGGCTCCTCCGATGGAACGGGTCACCATGCCGCCGTAGTGGGCCACGCCGTGCTGGTGGTGCACCACGTAGTCACCGGCTTTGAGGTCATCGAAGAAGCCGCTGTCGATGGACCGGGATCTGGCCCGGGGCCGTCGGTGGGCCCGGCGGCGGCCGGTCACATCCGACTCGGCCAGCACGGCCACCTTGGCGGCGTTGAGCACGAAACCCCGCTCCACCGGGGAGACGGTCAGGGTGAGGCCGGGCTCGGGCTCGGTCCCGGCCAATTGGGCGCCGGGATCCAGGCGGCGGCGCAGCACCAAACCGGCCTCCTGCAGTGAGGCGCCCACCCGTTCGGCGCTGCCCGGACCGTCGGCGCAGACCACCACCCGGAAACCGTTGGCGGCCAGGGTGCTGAGCCGGCTGACCAGGCGCGAGGCGTCCCCGACCACCGGATCCCACCCGGTGGCATCCACGGCCGGCGTCTCCGGATTCTCGGGGGTGTTGGTGATCGACCACACCGGAGCCGAAGTCCGGGCCAGCATCCGCTCGAAGGCCAGATGCAGCGGGGGAAAGCCCCGCTCGGATGCTCCGGCCCAGGTCTGGGCCAGGGTGGAAGCCAGGGCCGCTTCCTCATCGAGCACCTCGGAGGCCCGGTCCCGCATGCGCCGGGGTTCCACCAGGAGGATCTGAGCGTCCTCACCCAGAAGATCGGGCAGGAGGATGTCCTCCTCCGCCAGCCAGGGCAGCCAGGACTCCATGCCGTCGAAGACGAGCCCCTCGGCCAGCTTGTCCCACTGTTCCCGGGCCCAGGGCTCGGCGCCGATCAGCTCCGCCGCCCGACGTCGCACGGCCTCATCGGGAAGGACCTCCCGGCAACCGAAAATCTCCACCTCGGCCCGCTCCTCCGTCGAGCGCTGGTCGAAGACGTCGAACTCGGTCAGGCGGTCGACCTCATCGCCCCAGAGGTCGATGCGAACCGGCGCCTCGGCGGTGGACGGGAACACATCGACTATGCCGCCCCGAACCGCCACCTCGCCCCGGTGTTCGACCTGGTACTCGCGCCGGTAGCCCATGGCCACCAGAGTCGCCACCAGGCCCTCCTCGTCCAAGGTGTCCCCGGCCCGGACCACCACCGGCTCCTGCGCGCAGGCGCCCGGGCCCAGGCGCTGGATCAGGGCCTTGACCGTCGAGACCACCACCCGGGGCGGGTTGGCCCCCCGGAGCCGCCATATGGTCCGCAGCCGCCGGCCCATCGTCTCCACCGCCGGGCTGACCCGCTCGAAGGGCAGGGTCTCCCAGGCCGGGAAAGCCTCGACCTCATCCGGGCCCAGGAAAGCGCTGAGGTCGTGGGCGAGGCGGTCGGCGTCGGCCTGGGCCGGTAGGACCACCACGATGGGACGGCGAGCGGAGAGATGAGCCAGACCGGCCACGGTGATGGCCCGGGCCGGCTCCGACACGGCCAGCACCCCGTGGGAGCTACCGGCCATCGACACCAGGGCGGGCTCGGCCCGGAGCAGGGCTGGCAGGCGGTGGAGTAGTTCGGTCATCGGGCGCCCGCGGCGGAGCCGGTCATCGGGCGCCGGCGGCGGAGCCGGTCATCGGGCGCCGGCGGCGGAGCCGGTCATCGGGCGCCGGCGGCGGAGCCGGTCATCGGGAGTTGTAGAGGTTCATGGCCGCATCGACCCCGTGGGCGAGGATGTACTCGACGGCATCGGCCGCCGCCTCCACCGCCGCGTCGAGGTCCTCCTGCTCCCGCTTGGACGGGGCGGAAAGCACGTGACCGATCCCGTCACCGGGACGGCGATTCCGACCCGGAGCCTTATCGATGCCGATGCGCACCCGGGTGAAGCCCCGGTCGTGCAGATGGGACTCGATGGAACGCAGACCGTTGTGACCGGCCAGGCCGCCGCCGGCCTTCACCCGTACCACTCCGGCGGGCAGGTCCAGCTCGTCCTGGACGATGACCAGGCGGGCCAGGTCCTCGACACCGAAGCGCCTGACCAGGCTGCGCACGGCCAGGCCCGAATCGTTCATGTAGGTCTGGGGGAAGGCCAGAGCCAGACGCCGACCTTCCACCTTGGCCTCGGCCACCAGGGCGTGGTCATTCCGGGAGTGCCGGAGTCGCTCCCCATGGCGGTCGGCCAGAAGGGAGACCACCATGGCCCCCAGGTTGTGCCGGCTGCGGGCGTATTCCGGCCCAGGATTGCCCAGGCCGACCGCCAGTAGGTCGGCAGGGGTACCGCTGCGGTGCCGGAGCAGCCCTAAGCCTCGTCCGAGCCGCCGGAATCGGCAGCGCCGGAGTCCGAGCCGCCGGAATCCTCGGCCGGAGCGGCCTCGGCGCTCTCGGAGGCGGCCCCGGCCTGCTCGGCAGCCACGGCCTCGACCTCGGCGTCCATGGCCTCGGCTTCGGCGGCGGCCTGCGGGGGCTGGCCCACCACCACCGGGGCTTCCGGATCCACGTCGGTCTCCACCCCGGAGGGGAGGGTGATGTCGGCCACCCGGATGGTGGAACCCACCTCCAGGGCGCTGATGTCGACCTCGATGCCATGCGGGATGCGGTCAGGTGTGGCCTTGACGGTGAGGGAGTGCAGCTGCTGGTCGACCACGCCGTTGTCCCGGGTCACCAGGTCGGCTTCGCCCACCAGGCTGATCTGGACTTCCACGGACATGACCTCGTCCCGGCGCACGATCTGGAAGTCGACGTGCATGACGGTGTGGCGCACCGGATGGCGCTGGAGGACCCGGGCCATGGTCAGGTGGCTGGTGCCGTCCACGTCCAGTGACAGCAGGGCGTTGAGGCCGGCGTCGGTGGAGAGGGCCGAACGCAGCTCACGGGCGTCAACGGCTATGGAGATGGGGTCGATCCCGTGTCCGTAGATGACCGCCGGGATGCGGCCTTCACCCCTCAGGCGACCCGATGAACGGGTGCCGGTGCGCCGACCTGTCTCGGCAACGATCTTGACCTCGGGCATGACGGCGCGCTCCAACTACAGCTGGGAAAGGGACCGACAGATTGTAGTCCTCCCATCGACGTCAACCAACGTTGACGTCCCCGCCTCCGGCCCGACCAGCCGCAGGCGGTCAGTTCTCCCCGCCGAAGATCTCCGAGACGGAGGTGTCCTCGAAGACGGCGTCGATGGCGTCGGCCACCACGTTGGCCACCGAGAGGACTTCGAGCTTGTCGAAGTTCATGTGGTCCGGCATGGGCAGGGTGTTGGTGACCACGACCCGGGACAGCGGGGCGTTCTTGAGCCGGTCGATGGCCGGGTCGGAGAGGATGCCGTGGGTGGCCATTGTCCAGACGTCAGTAGCCCCCTCGGACACCAGTAGCTCGGCGGCGGCGGTGACCGTGCCGGCCGTGTCGATCATGTCGTCAATGAGCACGCAGCACCGGCCCTTGACCGGGCCGACCACGCCCAGGGCTTCGACGGTGTTGGCGGCGCCGCGGGGACGGCGCTTGTGGACGATGGCGATGTCGGTGCTGAGGTGCTGGCCGAAGCGCTCGGCCACCTTGACCCGACCGGCATCGGGGGCGACCACCACCAGGTCAGGGGGGGCGTTGGTGCGCAGATAATCGAGGAGCACGGGCAGGGCGGTGAGATGGTCAACCGGTCCGTCGAAGAATCCCTGCAGCTGGCCGGAGTGCAGATCGACGGAGACGATGCGCTGGGCTCCCGCCGCGCGCAGAATGTCGGCCACCAGCTTGGCCGTGATGGGTTCACGGGGCTGCGCCTTGCGGTCCTGGCGGGAATAGCCGAAGTAGGGACACACCGCCGTGATGCGCTTGGCCGAGGCCCGCTTGGCGGCATCGATCATGATGGCCTGCTCCATGATCGCCTCGTTGACGGCCCGGCCATGGGTCTGGATGATGAAGACGTCCCCGCCCCGGATCGACTCGTTGAACCGGCAGTGGATCTCCCCGTTGGCGAACTCGCGCAAGTTGGGCTCACCCAGCTGGACTCCGAGCCGGTCGGCTATCTCCTTGGCCAGCTCCGGGTGGGACCGACCGGAGTAGAGGTCGAGCCGCTTCTTGGTTATGAGTTCCATGGTCATCCCGGACCCTCCTCGGAGTCCTCGGCGCCGACTCGGCTGAACGGCCCTATCCGCACCCCGGCCTCCACCACTGCGCCCGGCTCGAGGACCACGAACGGTCCGATCCGGGCCCCGGCCCCGACGCTGGCCGAACGGGCGACCACCTGTTCCAGCTGGGCGCCTTCACCGACCGAACAGTCCGACAGCCGGGTGTCAGGGCCGATGACGGCGTGCGCCGCCACCACGGTGGAACCCTCCAGGACGGTGCCCGGATACAGGGTGACATCGGCTTCCAGATGCACGTCGGCGTCCACGTAAGTGCGCTCCGGGTCGATCATGGTGACGCCGCGTCGCATCCAGCGCTCGTTGGTCCGGTCCCGCAGCTCGGCCTCGGCCACGGCCAATTGAGCCCGGTCGTTGACGCCGGCGGTCTCCATGGGATCGGCCGCCACCATCGACACCACGTTGTAACCGGCGTCGTGCAGAACGGCTATCGCGTCGGTCAGGTAGTACTCGCCCTGGGCGTTCTCGGGGCTCAGCCGGCGCAGAGCGGGAGCCAGGACACTGCGGCGGAAGCAGTAGATGCTGGTGCAGACCTCCTGGATGGCGCGCTCTTCATCATCGGCATCGGACTCCTCGATGATCCGGGCCACCCGCTCGTCGCGGGAGCGGATCACCCGGCCGTAGCCGTAGGGGTTCTCGAGGTAGGCAGTGAGCAGCGTGGCGGCGGCGTCGGTCTCCCGGTGGACCCGGACCAGGGCGGCCAGGGTCTGGGGCCGGAGGAGCGGAGTGTCGCCCGGCAGGACGATGACGTCGATGTCGTCATCGTCCTCCAGGTCGTTGGGCAGCCCGGTCAGGCCGACGGCAGCGGCGTCGCCCGTTCCCCGCTGGACCCGCTGCTCGACGAACTCGATGGGCAGGTCGGGATGGGACAGCTCCTGAAGCGTCTTGGAGACCGCTTCGGCCCCATGTCCGACCACCACCACCACCCGCTCGGCCGACACCTCGGCCAGGGCGTCGATGACGTGGGCCACCATCGGGCGCCCGCAGAGCTCGTGGAGCGGCTTGGGCCGGGCCGAGCGCATGCGGGTGCCCTCGCCCGCGGCCAGGACCACGGCGGTGAGGCGGCGGGATCCCATCCGGCTTTTCTACCCCACCGGGCCCCCCGGCGGGCGGACGGCGAAGACGGCGAAGAGGCCCGCCCCTGCACCAACTCCCCGCCCCTCCGGCCGGGGGTGCATGCCTGGTTACCGGCCCGGGGGTAGATTTCCGCATGGTTGGAGGGTGTCGACCGTCCTAGGGGTGATCCAGGACGGGATCGGAAAGGACAGGGCCGGCGCGTGGCGACTACCCAGGAGGTCGAGAAGCGGCCGACGGTGGCAGTGGTGGATGACGATGACAGGTGGCTGGCCTTCACGGCCGCCCAGTTGCGCCGGGATGGCTGGGAGACGGTTGTGTACGCGGCCGGGGAGGCGGTACTGACCGATTACAACGGCCAATTCCATGTGGCCGTGGTCGATCAGAAGATGCCCGGCCTGACCGGTCTCGACACGGTGGCCCGGCTGAGGGACTTGGGCTTTGCCGGGCCGGTCGTGCTCATGTCCGCCTGGCTGGAGCCCGAGACGCTGGCCGAGGCGGCCCGGCTCGGTGTGATGGCAGCGTCCAAGGTCGACCAGGTCTCCTTCTTCCGGGTCATGGACGTTCTCCTGGGCCAGACCCTGCACCGCCGCCAGCCCGCTTCCGCCAAGCCTTCTTAGGCTCCGACCTGGTCGGTCAGCTGCTCAGATCCCTCACCATGTACACGAGGCCGCGGCCCTGCTCGTCCGTGGTCACCCTGTCCCGCCGAAAGCTCAGCTTCTCCAGGACCCGGAATGAGGGCGTGTTCCAGTCCCCCACACTCGCCCAGAGGCGCCGCCGTCCGGTCCGAGTGGCCGCTCCCACGACGGCCCGGGCTGCTTCGGTGGCGTATCCGACCCCTCGATACGCCGGCAGGATCTCGTAGGCGATTTCCGGCTCGTCCCATCCCGTGCGACCCAGGATGAGACCGCAGTAGCCGACTGGCAACCCGGTCGGCGCGATCTCGATGGCCAATAGCCCGATGCCGCCATCGAGAGCTTCGGTCTGTCGTTGGGCCAGACGAAGGCGCTCCTCCTCAACGCTCCACTCCCGTTGTCCGCTGTGCTCTTCGAGCAGGTCCAGGTTCCACGACGCGTCTTCAGCTCCCATAGGCCGCAGCGTCAGCCGGTCGGTGGCGAGCCGAAAGTCCATCGGCCCATAAGTGCCTCGAGCCACGAGCTCATTCTGGCCCTTGGCTCGGAGAGCAGGTTCTGCGCTACTGAGACAGCTCCCCACCTGCATCGGTGCCTAGAACTGCATCGACTAAGCCGTAAGCTTGAGCCTGAGTGGCGGTCAGATAGCGCCCGGCCTGCATGTCGGCTTCGATGTGTTCGAGTGGCCGGCCGGTCCGTTCCGCCAGGCGGGCCTGGAGGGCGATCAGGCGAGCCTGTTCGTGGGCGGCCCGGGATGCGATTTCCGAGGCGCGGCCCTCAAACGAGACTGCCGGCTCGCACAGACGGATACGGGCATGGAGTGACATGACCCGCGACCCGGCCACCGCCAGGAGTCCGACCAGAGTGCCGGAAAGAGTCCCGCTGCACAGGACTCGCACCTCCACTCCCAAGACGTCGATGGTGTCCATGAGTAAAAGGGCGATGTCGAGACCGTCGCAATGCGCGTCCACCCGCAACTCAATGGGATCGTCACCCAACGCGTCCAGGCTCAACAAGCTGGCCACCAAGTCCTCGGCGGCGGCCTGGTCCACCGCGCCGCCGAGCGTCACCACCCGGCGGGCGAACATGGCCGCCTGTATCGCTTGGACGACTCCCTCCCGGTCGCTCATCCTTACCGGGGCCGGTCCAGCCGCCAGTCGATGATCTGGTCCACGGCGGCGGCATAGCGCTCCAGGGTCGACATCCGCACGTCACCCTGGCCCGTCTCCAGCCGGGCCACCGCCGACTGGGACGTTCCCATCCGGGCCGCTACTTCGGTCTGGGACAGCCCGAGGTCGACGCGACGGGCCACCAGGGCCTCGGTCAGGGCCCGGCGGTGCTTGGCCATCTCGGCGAAGCCGGGAAGGTAGCGGTGGCGCGGCTCGCTCACCGCAGCAGATTATCACGTTGGTGATATCTTGCCAAAGCGATACCATCGCGGAGATACGGCCAGAACGGAGACGACATGACGATGATTCCGATGGTGGTGGATCCGGGCCCGCGAGGGGACCGGGCCTTTGACATCTACTCCCTTCTGCTCCAGGAGCGGATCGTCTTCCTGGGTCAGGAGGTCAACGATCAGATCGCCAACCTGCTGATAGCCGAAATCCTCTATCTCGACGCCCAAGACCCGGACAAGGACATCTTCTTGTACATCAACTCCCCCGGAGGAATGGCCTACGCGGGGATGGCCATCTACGACGTCATCCAACATGTCCAGGCTGACGTGTCCACCATCTGTGTGGGCATGGGGATGTCCGCCGCCGCCATGATCCTGGCCGGTGGGGCGCCGGGCAAGCGCTTCGTCCTACCCAGCGCCAAGATCATGATCCACCAGGGCTCGGCTGGAGCCCAAGGAGCGCCTCGGGACATGGAGATCCACCTGCGGGAGGTCCTTTCCCTGACCCGGCGCATGGCCGAGATCATCGCCCATCACTGCCACCAGCCCATCGAGGCGGTCGAGGCAGACATCGATCGGGATTACTTCATGACCGCGGAGGAGGCCGTGGCCTATGGCCTGGTGGACGAGATCATCCTTCCCCGCCGGGGAGTGGCGGCGCCGAAAGCGCTGGTGATGCCGGGCGAGCTGGTCGCTTCGTGAATCCCCCGATTTGTCATCGGGTGCGATGCGAGGTCTGTGGGGGTGTCCTCGAGTCATCCCACCCCTGGGACACGAGCGGCTGTGCCTGTGGTCGCCTCAGCATCGGGGGCGGTCCGCTCCGTCCATGGCTCAGATGGTCCGCCACGGCCGGTTCGGGGTGGACCGACCTCGGCGGTGCCTATGGAAGAAACCGGCCTAGACGCACCGGGGCGCTGCTCGCTCGGGGGGGAGGGCTCGAACCTCCATTCTCGGATCCAAAGTCCGATGTCCTGCCATTGGACGACCCCCGAAGGTCAGTCGACCGAGGATAGTTAGAGCTGCATTTTGGGTGGGCGGGATCCCGCCAGTACCCTGGGGCCAGTCATGGGATCGCTGATCAAGAAGCGCCGTAAGCGCATGCGTAAGAAGAAGCACAAGAAAATGCTCAAGGCCACCCGCTGGCAACGGCGGGCGGGCAAGTAGCCCGAGGTTGTACCTATCGACCGCCCCTAGGGGCGGTCGGTTCGCGTAACGACCACGTAGCCGGGGGGGCCGGACCCGGCGGGATCGGGGAAGGGACCCGCCAGATCGGGCCGGGCCTCCTCCACGAACCACGTGGATCCGCTGCCCGCCAGCCTCGGGGCCAGGCCGGTGGCCCGGGCCCAGGCAGCCCGCCACCGGGCCAGGCCCGGTTCGACCTCGAGGGCCGCCGCCTCCAGATCGTTGACCACCCCGTCCGCCCCCGCGGGCGGGTCGGAAGCCGCCGGGTCTCCGGGGTGCATCCGGTCCCATTCGGCGTACACAGCCGGGGTGGAGCAGGCCAGCGGCACCAGGAGCAGGCTGACGGCTAGCTCCAGGGGTTCCAGGGCCTCGATCCGCTCGCCCACCCCCGTGACCCGAGCCCGGCCCCCCCGGAGGCAGAAGGGCACATCGGCCCCCAACCGGGCGGCCCGGTCTAACCCACCCTGATTGACCGGCACCCCGGCCCAGCGCAGCACGGCGGCGGCGTCGCTCGATCCGCCTCCGAGGCCGGCCCCGGCCGGGATCCGCTTGGTCAGGCGGATGGCTGCCTCCCGACCGACCAGGCCCAGGGCCCGGGAGACCAGATTGTCCGCGCCGGCGGGGACGGCCGGGCCGGGCCAAGGGGTCTCATCGACCACCTCCAATCCAGAGCCGGGACCTATGAGCAGGTCATCGCCCCAATCCAGGCTGACCATCTCCGCCTCCAGGAGGTGGTAGCCATCCGCCCGCCGACCCACCACCCGCAGGGACCGCGTCAGCTTGGCCGGTGCTTTCACCCGGACGGGTCGGCCGCTCACGGGCCCGTCCCGGGGGCGGCGGCGGCCAGGCGGCCCCAGTCTTCGACGCTCAGATCCTCGGCCCTGGCCGTGGGCTCGATGCCGGCCTCCACGAAGGCTGGGTCATCCACCAACCCGGACAGAGAGCCGCGGAGCATTTTTCGACGCTTACTGAAACCGGCGTTGATGAGATGAACCAGGCGGGCATAGGACACCTCGGCCCCCACCGCCGGCGCGGGACGCCTCTCCAGGCTGACCAGGGCCGATTCCACCTTGGGCCGGGGGATGAAGACGGTCGGCGGGACCCGCCCCACCACCCGGGCCGTGGCCCAGTAGGCGATCTTGGCTGATACCCCGCCGTAGGCGTCCTCCCCGGCTGCGGCTGCCATCCGCTCCCCCACCTCCCGCTGCACCATCACCAGCATGCGCCCGATGGCCGGAACCGTCTCCAGCAGCCCGATCACCAGGGGGGTGGCGACGTTATAGGGCAGATTGGCCACCAGCACCCAGGACTCCTCTTCGGGGTCGCCCTGGCCGGCCGGCCCCGCATCCTCGCCCCCCGGCGTCCCCAGCACGGAGCGCCAGTCGAGGCGCAGGGCGTCACCCTCCACCACCCGTACCCCCGGGGGGGCCGCCTCGGATCGGAGGATCTCGGCCAGCCGGTGGTCAAGCTCGACAGCCGTCACCGAAGCCCCGGTGGCAGCCAGTGCCGCCGTAAGCGAACCCAGTCCGGCCCCGATCTCGACCACCCGCTGGCCCGGCCCCACCCCGGCCAGGCGGACGATCCGCTCGGCCGTGTTCGGATCGGCCAGGAAGTTCTGGCCCAGGGCCCGGCTCGGGCGGACCCCGTGGCGGTTGATCAGCTCGGTCAGCCGGCCCCGGCCGACCGGCTCACCAGGAGATACGGACCTGGATGACGCCGTCGGAGGTGGAGGCGATCTGGGAGAAGGTGGCCTCCGAGAGGTCGATGATCCGGCCTCCCTGGTAGGGCCCCCGGTCCTCGACCCGGCAGGTGGTGGTGGCCCCGTTGGCCAGATTCTCCACCCTCACCACGGTCCCGAAGGGAATAGTGGGATGAGCGCAGGTCCCCGCCGGGGCCTGGTACCAGGAGGCGGGTCCGGTCTCGGTGTTCGAGGGCGGCGGGGTGGTGGTAGTCGTGGTGGTGGGAGCCCGGGTGGTCGGCGGGGACGTGGTCGGAGGATCGGTGGGCGGCGACGAAGCAGCCGGCGGGGAGGTACTTGGCGGCGTCGACGACGTCGTGGGAGGAGAGGAGACCGGCTCGGCCGGGGAAACCGAGGCGATGTGGGCGACCGCCGCTCCGGCCGGAGCACCGGGACCCGCGTCCGGGCCGGCCTGGGCGGCGTCGGCGGGCAGCACGG
>Ga0307373_10000575_pt1 | contig 70642 bp, 55 predicted proteins | sample OX2MG_FD_202534 | JGI IMG/M metagenome (GOLD analysis project Ga0307373, IMG submission 202534) | Soil microbial communities from Risofladan, Vaasa, Finland - OX-2 | ecosystem: Environmental > Terrestrial > Soil > Coastal area > Acid sulfate soil | place: Finland: Risofladan, Vaasa | collected... | reverse complement strand
CCCTACTTTTGACGACAGCGGGGTCGAAAACCCGGACGAGGACCGAAAATTAGACCTCCTGAGCGGTTTTCAAAAAGCTGGTGAGAAATGCGGGTTAGGGTGAACCTCATGATCTTGATGGCGGAGGCGTCGTGTGACCCCTCACCTCGGCCCTCTCCCCGCAAGCGGGGAGAGGGGGAACCGCGCAGCAGTGGGGGCGGGCCTGGTGCCCGCCCCTGGGCGACCACCAGGTTCGCCCTTACGAGATGTCCCCTTATCCAAACCGTATGGGGGCTAAGGTGCGGACTGGAAATGAGGATTATGAGCGCCCTCTCAACTGCGCTTCGCCAAGAGCGCCACCGCCTCCGCCCGCACGGCTTCGCCGCAGCCAATTTCGCCCATGCCCTCGCCGGTCTTGGCTTTGACGCTGACTTGATCCACGAGAATGCCGAGGGCTTTTGCGACGCTGGCTCTGATGCGATCGACGTGAGGAGCGAGCTTCGGCCGTTCCAGACTGATGGTTGCGTCCAGATTCACGATGCTGAGCCCGGCACGGTCCAGCCGTTTGCGAACGTCGTCGAGAAAACGCAGGCTTGAGGCATGGCGCCAGCGCGGTGAAGTGTCCGGGAAGTGGCGGCCCATGTCGCCCAGGGCCGCAGCTCCGAGCAGCGCATCGCAAACCGCGTGGGCCAGGGCGTCGCCATCCGAATGTGCTAAGGGTCCTTTTCCGAAAGGAATTTCAATGCCACCCAAAATCAGCTTTCTGCCTTCAACCAGCCGGTGAACGTCATTCCCAAACCCAATGCGGGAGGAAAATACCTGCGCGCGGACTTCACCTCTGCCCGGGACCGGCGCCGTGGCTTGGCGCCGTGCTGCGGGGCCTTGGCGGAGGGTTCTGGCGCTTTTGCGGCTGTTTTTCACGCGGGGTGGGGTGTGCCGATGGTGTCCGGTTGGGGTAATCGCTCCCGTTCCTGGACGATATAGAGCCGGGCCAATGGCAGGTCCGAAGGCTTCGTAATCTTGATATTGCGGTCCGAGCCCATGAGCACCGCCACTTTCTCTCCCAAGTGTTCGATCAGGCTGGACTCGTCCGTCCCATGGAAACCCTCAGCTCGCGCCTTTTCGAAAGCCTCACGGATCAAATCATAGCGGAAAGCCTGGGGGGTCTGGGCGAGCGCGATGCGCTCGCGAGGAATGGTTCCCGTAATAAACTCGCGCTCAACCTGTTTCACCGTGTCCACCGTAGGAATCGCAAAGATAGCGGCGCCGTCCTTCCGTGCCGCATCGACGATCCGGCGGATCATCTCCGGCTCGACAAAAGGCCGGACGGCATCGTGAACAACCACAATTTCGGTTCCGGGCGGCGCCTGCTCCAGCGCCAAACCCACCGTTTCCTGCCGCGTCGAGCCGCCCGGCGTGATGCGAGGAGGTCTCAGGAAATTCTCGCGGTCGATTTCCGCTTGAGCCCGGGCCATCTCCTCCGGACGCAGCGCCAGCAAGACGTCATCCACGGCATCGGAGCCGATAAACTTGCGCAGCGTGTGAATGAAGATCGGCACGCCCTCCAGGGCAAGGAACTGCTTGGGTGTACCGCTACCCATGCGGGTACCGGAACCCGCGGCCGGGATAATGGCAAGCGTACTCATGATTCAGATCAAACAATCAGCAACCAGCCCGCCATGACTCTAGCTGACCGCTTCATTATGAATTAACCATCTCCACTTTGGCGCGATCGTCGTATTTCCCGAAGATCATCCGCCCCGCCGTCGTCTGCAGCACGCTGGTGACGGCGATATCGATGGTTTTGGAGATCATTTTCCGGGCGTTATCCACCACCACCATCGTCCCATCGTCCAGATAAGCCACCCCCTGATTGTACTCCTTTCCCTCCTTCAGGATGAAGACTCGCATGGATTCGCCGGGTAGGACCACGGGCTTCAACGCATTGGCCAGGTCGTTGATGTTCAGCACCGTCACGCCTTGCAGTTGCGCGACCTTGTTGAGGTTGAAATCGTTGGTCACGATCTTTCCCTGGTAGACCTTCGCCAACTCAATCAGCTTCATGTCCACGGCCCGGACCTGGGGAAAATCGTTTTCCACGATTTGTACATCCACCCCACTCATCTTCTGGATGCGCTGCAGGATGTCGAGACCGCGCCTGCCGCGGTTGCGCTTCAGAGAGTCCGAAGAATCCGCCACCATTTGCAGTTCACGGAGCACAAATTGCGGAATAATCAGCGTACCGTCCACAAACCCGGTCTCACAAATATCAGAAATTCTGCCGTCAATAATGACGCTGGTATCCAGAATCTTGGCCGACCCGCTCGCCGGCCGGTCACCGGAAAACAGTCCGCCCATGGCCGAAAGGTTCAGTAACTGTCCTTTGTCCGCGCCGATCACCAGGCCCACATAAGCCATCAGAAGCAGGAGGGCTACCTGGATATAAGAGGCCGAATGTCTTTCGATTGCGGTTAGGCTCAGCAGATGGCTGATCATCAGAGCCGCAAGAATGCCGAGCGTTGAACCCACGGTCGCGCCGATGAGTTTCGTCAGGTTAACCCTGCTCAGCCGCATCTCAAAACCGACAAAGAAGATTCCAAGGCACGCGCCCAGAACGGCCGAGCCTTCGTGAGACCAATTGAACGGCTGCAGATGATAGGACGCCGCTGCGAAGACTAAAACAAAAAGAAGCCGGAATACAGCCATCTCCCAAGACATAATGCCCTCCACCTTTCATAGAAATACGGTTGGATTTAGGACACCGCCACCTTGACACGAAGGCTCCCCCTCATTATTGAGGCGAGTATAGCATCGAAAGGGTGCATTAATAAACTGGGGTCAGCCATATGTTAAGAAGTTGGCCTTAGCCGTGCAGGTTTTAACCTTTCCGGGGCTTGTTTCCGCTGACTCTGGTTAGTGAATTTCCATCCTTTTCGGCGCTTACAGAGCGCCCCTACAAAGACCAAACTAAACCACTACTGGCAAGGGCGTTTCTTCGACTATGTCCTGCGGGTTGTTAAGGAGTATCAGAAGAAGGCCGGCTTGGTTAGCCGGGCGGAAGAATGGCAGTGGTCCAGCGTGATGGACTGCACCGAAAAGGTGATGGCGCCGAGAGAGCGGGCCGTGTCTTGCGCGTGGATCGTGCGTTGTTACCTGCCGATGAAAGGACATGAATCAGAATGCCAAGAACCGGTAGAGTTTCGAAAGGCGCAGACCTGAAAGATGGTGTTCGGCGACATGCGGATGGCTCCACTTACTGCTTGCACTCCGCCCCAACCGTACGATCGAGCTTCCGCCGCCGCCCATTGCCGACGCAGCCGTTCATCCATCAACGAAGACAGTGAACGGTACTTCTCTTCAATCTGTTCTATGGCGGGCTCATCACGCACAACTGATTAAACACGCAGCCGACAAACATAGTCAAGTTATTGTGACGCGAGTCCTAAGTGACCTTTCGGCAAGCTCAGGGCAGGCTCAGCAAAGTAGCGGTTTCGCTTCCCAAAGATTCTGCGGCTCTTACGTTGACGACTCGGGATTATAATCGGCGCCGGTTCCGGGAATTCTGCACCAGGAGGTTGAACTTGCTACAATGAAGGCATGGAGTTCGAGTGGGACCGGCGCAAGGCCGCCGAGAATCTGCGCAAGCACCGAGTTTCTTTCAATGAGGCTGCTACCGTGTTTGGCGACTTCCTCGGCGCCACAGTCGCTGACCCCGACTACTCAACCGACGAACTTCGGTACATTACAGTCGGGTTGTCGGAGTCGGGTCGCTTGCTGATGGTCGCTCATGCGAAGCTCGGTGACCGCATTCGAATCATCAGCGCTCGAACCCTGACCCGAAGTGAAAGAAGAGCCTATGAAGAAACGCCGAAATAAAACGAACGACGAATTACGCCCCGAATATGACCTGCGCCAATTGCTCAAGGGAGGGGTGCGCGGCAAGTACGCGAAGCGCTACCACGCGGGTACCAATCTCGTGCTTTTGGACTCCGATGTCCGAAAGGCCTTTCGCAGTGAAAGAGCCGTCAACGATGCCTTGCGCTTGGTGATCGAGTTGCGCAAGGTTGGCAATGGCAGCGGCCGCACGAGCAAGGGCAGATCTGCTTCGTAGGTCTGCGGCTTCTGCCCTCCGATGCGGGTGTTCTCATCGGCTGGCCGTCGCACGGGATCAATCTTCGTAGGGCCGACCCTTGGGCCGGCCTCAGGCCGGGGCCCCCGCCTGAAAAACGGCCACGGCCCTACCGGTCCCCGCCCTTTCCATTCCTCCCCACGCTTCACCAAGCCACGCCGCACTGGATTCCTGGGGATATATTCTACCGTCGCCAAGACTTCCCAACGGGAGGGGACGTAGGGGTAGGGCTTGCCCCACCCTATTGGCACTTCGGAAACAGTGAGGCCCTACAGATCCCGACGCTTTCCATTCCTCCCCACGCTTCACCACGCCACGCCGCACTGGATTCCTGAGGATGTATTCTACCGTCGCCCGGACTTCCCAACGGGAGGGGACGTAGGGGTAGGGCTTGCCCTACCCTATGGGCCATTCGGAATCATTGAGGGTACGGCTTGCCCTACCCTATTGGTACTTTGGAAATGGTGAAGGTACGGCAAGCCGTACCCCTACCGTTGGCAACGCACGATCGAAGCAGCGCCCTGGCCAGAACTCTCCTGCTTCCCGGCGGCCAGAGTCCGTCGCTACAGCAAACAGACTCGCTACACAGGCAGGAGCCCTGCCCGGCTGAAGCCGGTCTCTACATTCCATAGGTCCGCGAGGTGGAGGCAATTGTCGAGTAACTTAAAGACCGGCACGGATGTCGGTTCCTATTTGAAATGCAGGTAGCGCTGGTGCAGCGCTTGCAGGGTCATCGGTCCCTTGCGGACACGCCTAGCAACGGGAACGCCCTTGGGTCCGCTGGAGAAGGTGACGTAGACGGTGTTCCCGGCGTGCAAATCGCTGAACGCGATCTTCTTGCCGTTCTCATCCTGGAACTCGGTGCGCGTGGTGACATCCATGACCGTGGTCACGTCGGTGGGGTGTCGAAGGAACAGCACGTGCTTGCGCAAATCGACCGAGGAGATGATGAAGAAATGCTCTTTTTGGCCGGCGCGCGGAGCTGACGCCGTTGCGGCGAGGAGAGGTATCGCCGCAGCGCCGATGAAGCAAGCTACAGAGATCACGGCCCGCAGGCGTTGGGTAATTGATTTGTTCATGGTTTTCATAGACCTCATGATCCTATTTCTTTCAGCCGGTCTTTCCCGGAAGCACCCAGCCAAATTCCAAGCTGGAGCCGGTTGGGGCGGTGGCTATTCATAGCGCAAGGCCTCAATCGGGTCAAGGTGCGCCGCCTTACGCGCCGGATAGTAGCCGAAGAACACGCCAACACCCGCCGAGAAAAGAACGGCAATCACGATGGCTTCCGGTGGAACCATCGTGGGCCAGCGAAGCATGCTGGAAACCAGAATCGAACCAATCACCCCCATCACCACTCCCATGGCGCCGCCCAACATGCTCAAAACCACGGCCTCACTCAGGAATTGGAGCTGCACGTCCTCTTCAGTAGCACCCACCGCCATACGCACCCCAATCTCCCGCGTGCGCTCCGTGACTGAGACCAGCATGATATTCATGATGCCGATGCCGCCGACCAGCAAGGAGACGGAGGCGATGCTGGCCAGCAACAGCGTCAAGATGCGTCCCGATTGGGCCTGGGCGTTGGCAAGATCGTTGGGGCTGCGAATGATAAAATCATCGTCCTCATCCGGGCGAAGGTGGTGCCGCTGGCGAAGCAAGCCCTCGATCTGCTGTTCCGAAGGCTGGATGGCGGGGGTTGATATTGCGGAGGCCATCACGAACTGGATCCAACTGATGCCCGCGAGTTTCTTCTGGACCGTCGTATAGGGAGCAATAATCGTATCGTCTTCGTCCTGGCCGAACGGCGATTGCCCTTTCGATTGCAGGACGCCAATCACGCGGAAGGGCAGACTTTGAATGCGGATCATCTTGCCCACCGGATCTTCATTGGCGGGGAAAAGATTTTGCATCACCGTGGTCCCAATCAGCGCCACATTCGCCGCCGCCGCCACGTCGTGGTCCGAAAAAGGACTGCCCTGGGTCACGGGCCAGCGCCGGATATCGAGGTAGGCAGGGGATACGCCCCGGATGTGCGTGAACCAGTTCTGGTCTCCGTACACCACCTGCGCGCCCGTTCCGACTCCCGGTGATTCTTCCTTGATGAAAGGAATCTGGCCAATGGCCCTGGCGTCACTCGCCGTCAATGATTTGGTGGCGGCGCTGCCCATGTGAACGCCGTGCGAATTAACGCTTCCTGCGGAGATAAACACAATGTTATCGCCCAGGCTGCGGATTTGCTCCTGCACCTGGTTGGAGGCGCCTTCGCCGATGGCGACCGTGCAGATAACGGCGCCCACTCCGATGATGATGCCGAGCATGGTCAGGGCGGTCCGCATCTTGTTGCGAGTGAGCGCCTTCAGGGCCACCCGAAATACTGCCGAGTAATCCATCAGGACTCCCCTCCTTCGTCCTCATCCTCGCCAACCGCCGGCATGGAAACCAACACTTGCGCCGCATCCACGCGGCCCTCCACCAAACTGTCACGGCGGATCTTGCCGTCGCGAAACAACACGATGCGCTTCGCAAACCGGGCAATGTCTGATTCGTGTGTAACCAGAAGAATGGTGATCCCTTTTTCCGCGTTCAGTCTTTGAAAAATCTCCATGATTTCCACGCTGGTCCGGCTGTCCAGATTCCCGGTGGGTTCGTCCGCGACCACAATGGAGGGATTGTTCACCAAAGCCCGGGCGATGGCCACGCGTTGTTGTTGGCCGCCGGAAAGCTGGGAAGGATGGTGCTCCTCGCGCCCCTCCAGTCCCACCGAACGCAGGGAGGCCATGGCGCGCTCAATCCTCGCCGCATGAGGAATCGAAGAATAGATCAAGGGCAACTCCACATTCTCCACAGCCGAGGTGCGCGGCAACAGGTTGAAGCCCTGAAAGACGAAACCGATCCGGCGGTTCCTGATTCTCGCCAAGTCCACTTTGGTCAGTTCTGAGACATCCTGCCCTTCCAGCAGATAACGTCCGCGGGTGGGGCGGTCCAGGCAGCCGAGCAGGTTCATAAACGTTGACTTGCCGGATCCCGAGGCTCCCATGATGGCCACGAACTCGCCCGAATAAATAGACAAAGAAACTCCGCGCAGGGCGTGAACCTGGACTTCACCGAGGTCATAGGTTTTGTGGAGATTTTCAACCTGGATGACCGGCGTGCACGTATCGGGACGGTCTTCCGTGGCCACACCCGAGGATGCAAATTCTTCAGCCATTCTGAAAACTCCTCATGTTGCAATCAACAAATCACGCTCTTCCGGCTTTTTAGTGGGATGGTCCCGCCCCCCATTACGGTAGCATGGGGCCGAATACCCCCGCTCCAAACCCGGAATACCCCCCTCGGAAGTTCGTGAATAATCCAGGCTAAACACAATGCTGTTCACTTAGCCAACGATCCCATTGGAGCCTGATTCCCACGCGCTGCAGGGGCGGGCCTTGTGCCCGCCCGTGGGCGACCACCAGGGTCGCCCCTACGAGACATCCCCTTATCTGAACCGTATTGGGGTTAAACACCCGTAGTTCAGTGGTGATGGGGCCCACCAAACCTCGGTCCTCCGGAAACCGCATTGCGGAACTGGCCTGATCCGGTCATTTCCTCACCCGTCACCAGTGTGTCCCCGTGTTTGAGGCCGCCCGAAAGCAATTGGGTGTTACTGTAATCGGTAATCCCCACCTTGACCGCAACGGGAATCAGATTCTTGTTGGCACCGAGCCTCCAAACCACCTGGGAACCACCCAGGTGCGGCGTTGTCGCGGCGCGGGGAATCTTGTACTGGCGGTAAAGATTCTGAAATTGTAGCGGAGACAGCGTGGGAGTAAACCGCAGGGCCGCGTTCGGGATCATCAATGAGTTTATGGCCTCGCCGGTTGGGATGGTGACATAGGCAGTCTCACCGGGGAGCAATTGTTCGTCCGGATTTTCGAAATTGACGACCGTGTCATAAGTGACGACATTCTGGACAATCGTAGCATTTAGCCGGATGGCGCTGACCCGGCCACGGAAAGTCTCGGTTGGAAAAGCATCCACTTGGAACGTTGCCTCAGCACTGATTTTGATATTGCCGGTGTCGGATTCGTCAGTGGCCGTGTCGACTTGCATGTGGCCCAAATCCTGGGCGATGGTGAACACATTGGGGGCCTGGAAGCTGGCGGCCACGGACTGGCCCACGTCGATGTTACGGGCCACGATGGTTCCATCGAGGGGTGAAATGATGGTGGTATCCGACAGATTCTTTTCCGCCTGTTGCAGGGCCCCGGTCATCACCATCACTTGCGCCCTCGCTTCCTCAAGCTGAGCCTTGGTCTGGTCCAATTGAGCAATGGATTGGTTGGTTTGGGCCTCCTGGGCCCGCACCTGGGCAATGGACTGATCCAGGGTGGAAACAGCCAGGTCGCTCTGATCCTTGGAGACGATCTGCTGGTCGGCCAGATCGACGATGCGCTTTTCATTCACCTGCGAATATCTCAGCGCCGCTTCGAGGCGCACCACGTTGGCCTTGTTGGTTTGGATGGCAGCGTCCTGCGCTGCTACGTTAGCCTGCAGATTTTGAACGTTGGCTTCCGCATTCTGCAGATTGCCTCGCGCCTGGATGACCTGAGCTTCATAATCGGTTGGATCAAGCTGCGCCAGGACCTGGCCAGCATGGACGCGAGTGTTGAAATCTGCGAACACGTATTTTACCGTCCCGGAAACGTCCGACCCTACCGGAACGGTTGTAAGCGCATTGATCGTTCCGGTCGCCTGAACCACGGCCGTAATGTTGCCCCGGCCCACCGTGGATGTCAGATACTTCGGGTCCTGGGATTTGGAGCGCATCACCATGCCGATCGTCACCAGAACCGCCAGGCCAATGATGGAAAGAGTCAGGATTTTTTTCTTGCTGGGGTTCAATGAATTGGCTGGCATGTTCGACAGACCTTTCTATGGGGTTTGATGCAGTCCGGGCTCCCGGAGGGTGGACAGGGCGGCGCCGAAATTAAGAAAATCAATTTGCTTTTTTCTTCGCCTCGTATCGCCGGATCATCTCATTGAATTTTTGAACCTGCGCAGGTGTCAGAATTTGGCGTATCCTTTGCTGCGTCTGGTGGTGAAGAGCCACAAACTGGGGCTCAACCTGTTTGTGAAGCGCATCGTATTTCTGATCTGCGTCATCCATGATCGATCGAAGTTGCTGGACCTGGGCCGGATTGAGGCGCAGATCGTGAGTCAGGTTCTTCACCACCGTCTCTTTGCTGAACGGGTTGTGCCAGTGGCCGCTCGACCAGGCATAATAATAGAGTCCCACCCCGCCACAAACGGCGCCGAGAAGGAACGTCAGCACGAAATAGATGTAAACCCGCCGGGGCTGCATTTATTTTTGACCGCCCGAGACTTCGGAATCAGAGATCAACGAAAGGCCGACTCCCGGCAATTCGCCGGGAGGAATCGGGTAATCCCGCGTCGCCACGATTTCCGGCCGCGGCCAGGAAACGTCGCGGCCTCGATGTCCGCGCAATGGACCTGTGGAGGGCAACGCAATCGCCAGGAGCAGGAGCATGGCCAGCAAAAAAGTGAAATAGACAACTCGCCGGCCCGCCGTCTCGAAGAAATCATCCATCAATCGCAAGGGAGGTAGGACTTCATCGAGCCGCCGCAAGACCCGGGAGGCGAACCCCCAGGAGGGCTCTGGCCCGGCTTCCTGCGCCAACGCCACCATCCCGCTTCGAACCCATCGCCAGTCGCGCTCATAGGACGCACACGGGGGGCACTGACGAAGGTGATCCAATACTAGGACAGGATATGCTTCGCCGCCATCCTCAAGGTTCTGGCGGACTTGGTCACATCGCATGACCGCTCCTTTTGCGCCAACGCTGCAGGTCTTCGAGCATCCGCTTGCGGGCGCGGTGCAAACGGACTTTCACGGTGCTGGGGTTCAACTTCAAAATGCCGGCGATTTCCTCGATCGATCTTCCCTCGATTTCTCTCAAGGTCAAGACCACCCGGTCCTTCGCCGGAGCCCGCTCCAGCAACCTTCCAGCCAGCTCCCGAGCGGCGGTCTGCTCTTCAAGACTTTCCTGCCCCTTGACCCCGGCATTGGCTTCAATCGCCCGTTGTGCGTCCTCGGAAATCTGCCAATAATAACTAACCTTTGAAGATCGCTCCCGCCGCAGGTAGTCATAACAGTGGTTGACGGCGATCCGCGAAATCCAGGCGGCAAAAGAAGCCTTGAAATTGTACGAGCGAATGGCGCGGTAGGCTTTGATGAAAATTTCCTGGACCAAGTCTTCCACGTCAGTGGGACGCCGGACCAGGTTAAAAACCAGCGAGAAAACGCGCCTCTGGTGCTGTTGGACAAGCAGACCAAATGATTCACGATCTCCCCCCTGAGCGCTCTTGATCCACTCAACCTCCTGCCCTTCTTGTCCGGAACTTGCCATCCACCATCCATTGTAATTCGTCCCACAGGATAAAGACGAACTATCCCTCCCCAGGGTTACAGGTTATCAGCGGGAGCCTTGTTGCTCGACTTCGGCATTACCCTATTTTCTAGTTGACTAACTTTGGACGTTATGACATGATAGAGCCATGGTTATAGGACGTAGGCTTCGCAAGCTAAGGGAAGAACGGACTCTGTCCCAAGGTGACATAGAAAAGCGCACAGGGTTGCTGCGCTGCTATATCTCCCGGGTCGAGAACGGCCATACGGTTCCGTCGCTCGAAACGCTGGAGAGGCTTGCAGCGGCATTGGAAGTCCCTCTGTATCAGCTTTTCTATGAGGGTGATGACCCACCGGCCCTGCCCAATCTGAGCAGCCGTCAGACGCCAGAGGAGTTGGTCCTCAGCGAGGAGCAGGAAAAGCAAGTGCGGTTCTTCGAGAAGGTCAAGCGCGTTCTCGACAAGATCGAAGATAAGGACCGCCAACTGCTGCTCTACATGGCCCAGAAACTGGCCAGCCGGTAATTCCTTTGGATTGTATTGGGTACGCGGTGCGCGAGACTCACTCGCGGCCGCATTTGTGTGTCTACTCCCATTCAATGGTGCTGGGCGGCTTCGACGTGATGTCCAGGACCACTCGATTGACCCCTCGCACCTCGTTCACTACTCGCGTTGCGATCCTCGAAAGCAAGTCACTGGGCAGCTTGGCCCAATCCGCCGTCATTCCATCTTCGGACTCGACCGCCCTCACGGCAATGGTATTGGCGTAACTCCTTGCGTCTCCCATCACACCCACGCTCATGACCGGAAGCAACACCGCAAAGGACTGCCAAAGACGGGTGTAGAGGCCGGCTTGCCGGACTTCCTCAACCACGATGGCATCCGCCTCACGAACCATGCGCAGGCGGTCGCCAGTGATTTCACCCAGGATTCGCACCGCAAGTCCCGGGCCCGGAAAGGGTTGCCGGTTGATAAATTCCTCCGCCAGCCCCAACTCCCTGCCCACGGCTCGTACTTCATCCTTGAAAAGCTCCCGCAGGGGTTCAATCAATTTGAAATTCAAGTCCGCCGGAAGGCCGCCCACGTTGTGGTGGCTCTTGATGGTGGCCGCGGGACCCTTCACTGAAATTGACTCGATAACGTCCGGATAAAGCGTGCCCTGAACCAGATAGCGGACATCACCCAGCTCGCGAGCCTCCTCTTCAAAGACTCGAATAAACTCCTCGCCAATGATCTTCCGCTTCCTTTCGGGATCGGTTACGCCGCCAAGCCGTTTCAGGAAGCGTTCGGAGCGGTCAATGGCGCGGATATTCAGATGTGCGTGGCGGCGCATCATCTCCGCCACCTTCCCAAATTCATCTTTGCGCAACAGGCCATTGTCCACGAAGACACAAACCAGCCGGTCCCCAAGAGCTTTCGCCACAAGCGTGGCGGCCACCGCCGAATCCACTCCGCCAGAAATCGCGCAGAGAGCCCTTCCGCCGCCCACTTGTTCACGGACGTGCTCGACGGTTCTTTCAATGAATGAGGCCGGAAACCAGTTGGGCTTGATTCCGCAGATTTCAAAGACAAAGTTGCGAAGTATCTCCGCGCCTCGCTCCGTGTGGCGGACCTCCGGGTGAAATTCCACGGCAAACATCCGATTCTCTGGATCCTCAATGGCCGAGATCGCATTCTCCGTGCGGCCGGTGACGCGAAAGCCCGGCGGCAACTCAACCACATGATCGCCGTGACTGTTCCAAACCCGCAAAGGCGAGGGCAAACCCTCAAAAATTTGGCTGGGCCGCTCAATCTCTAAGCTTGCAAACCCGTACTCCCGCCTCGAAGCCGGTTCTACTTTGCCCCCCAGCCGGTCGGACATCCATTGCAGGCCGTAGCAAATCCCCAGCACCGGAACATTCAGCTTCAAAACCCTCTCGTCACATTGCGGAGAGGTTGGGTCATAGACCGATGAGGGGCCGCCGGAGAGGATGATGGCTTCGGGATTTAAGGCCGTAAATTCCTCAAGAGGCCGGTTGCAAGGCAGGATAAAGGCGCTCACCTGCAATTCCCGGATGCGGCGAGCGATAAGCTGCGTGTACTGGGAGCCAAAGTCCAATATAAGAATGGGGCGGGGCTGAGTCATGAATTGGTATCCAGAGGAAATTGGCTGTTGTCTTAGGTCACGCCAACGGCCGGAAGCGCCGGTATCAGCTTCCGGCAAGCATTACTATGTTAGGTAGAATCAGGCACCGTCAGGGCACGCCTTCAGCCGTGGCGCCCCAATAAGCGTTTCCGCCCCCCGAGCCGCGCTAGCGGCGATAGCATGTGGCCCACGGCAATTAGCCGTGGGCCACATGATGACGCCCGCCAAGGCGGGCTTTGCCGTATTCCAAAGCCCTTATTTTAATGCCTATGGGGGTGAGGGGCGATGTAAAACTTGACTCAAACGCAACAAGTTTGCCGCATCAAGGAGTCTAGCGCCAGGGAAATGCAGGCGGGCGAACCGCCTGCCCTCACTTCGCCACGATATTCACAAGCTTCTTCGGAACCGTAATCACTTTCACCACCTGTTTGCCGTCCAGATGTTGGCGGATTTTTTCATCGGCCAGGGCGCGCGCGCGAATCTCATCGTCGTTGGTTTCCACAGCTACCCGGATGAGCGCGCGCAGCTTGCCGTTAATCTGCACGGGCAGCTCAATCTCCTCTTCCGCAGCCAACTTTGCATCGAAATCCGGCCACGGCGTCCGTAAGGCAGGCTGGTTGTTTCCCAGGCTCTCCCAAAGCTCATCGGCCAGATGCGGAGCAAACAGCGAGAGCATCAAAACCAACCGCTCCAATGCGTGTTTCAAAATTTCTGGCCGGACTTGCCCGGTCTCAACGGCGGGTTCGAGGTCTGTCAGCTCGTTAACCAATTCCATAGTCAGTGCGATATCGGTGTTAAAGTGCCAGCGCTCCTGCATGTCTTCGGAGATGTGCCGTAGCACCTGATGAGTTTTGCGGAGCAGACGCCGCTCTTCCGGACTCGGCAAATCTGGAAGCTTCGCCCCCGCGCCTTCACCCACGGTGGTGGCAAGCGGCTGAAGCTTTTCCTGATGCCTCGCCACCAACCGGTAAACCTTGTTGACGAAGCGGAAGGAGCCTTCAATGGCGGCGTCGTTCCAGTCCAGGTCGCGCTCCGGCGGGGCCGCAAAGAGCATGTAGAGCCGTACCGTATCGGCGCCGTAGCGGGCACACATCTCGGTGGGATCCACCACGTTACCTTTGGACTTTGACATCTTGGCGCCTTCGCGGATCACCATACCCTGAGTGAAGAGGCGCGCCACCGGCTCTGGAAAATCGACCAAACCGATATCCTGGAAGACCTTCGTGAAAAACCGCATGTAAATCAGGTGCAAGATGGCGTGTTCGATGCCCCCAATGTATTGATCCACCGGAAACCAATACTTCACGGCCTCACGGTTAAGGGGTGAAGTATCAATGTGGGGATCAGTGTAGCGGTAAAAGTACCAGGACGAATCCACGAACGTGTCCATAGTATCCGTCTCGCGCCGCGCCGCGCCTCCGCACTGTGGGCACTTGACGTTGACGAACTCCGGCGCATTCGCCAGAGGCGACTGGCCCTGTCCTGTTAGCTTTACGTTAGGCGGCAGCACAACGGGCAAGTCCTCTTCCGGAACCGGGACGGCACCGCATCGCTCGCAATACAGAATCGGAATCGGCGTCCCCCAATATCGCTGGCGGGAAACACCCCAATCTTTAATGCGAAATTGCACCGAGCCTTTGCCAAAGCCCTTGGCCTCGGCGTCTTGAATCATGCGCGGAATGGCTTCGGAGGATTCAAACCCGCTGAAGGGACCCGAATTGATTAAGCGGCCGTACCCGGTGAACGCTTCGCCGGGAGCGGCGTCCGGCGCATTCGCGGCGCTATCGGCGGGCACGATCACGGTGCGAACTGGCAGCCCATAAGTCTTGGAAAATCCATAGTCTCGCTCGTCATGGCCCGGCACCGCCATCACCGCGCCCGTGCCATATTCCATCAGAACGAAGTTCGCAAGCCACACGGGCACTCTATCCCCCGTGAAGGGATTGATGGCTTTGAAGCCCGTATCGAGTCCCGCCTTCGGTTGGTTCACTTCCACTCGCGCCCGCACCGCAGAAGCCTTGAGGCGGTCCACCTCTTCACGCAGGGAAGCGGGCGAGGCGGAGCGGGCGATCATCTGCTTTACCAGCGGATGTTCCGGCGCCAGATATACCGCCGTGCAACCGTAAATCGTGTCAATACGCGTTGTAAAGACACGGACGGGCTGGCCCAGTTCAGGAACCTGAAAATCCAACTCCGCACCCAGGGATTTGCCGATCCAATTCTGCTGCATGGTCAGCACCCGCTCCGGCCAGCGCGTGAGTGTTTTCATGTCCGCGAGCAGGCGGTCCGCGTAGGCCGTGGTCTTCAGGAACCACTGTTCCAGTTCCTCCTCGATGACGGGCGTATCTTCGTGACGCCAGCAGCAGCCGTCCACCACCTGTTCATTGGCCAGGACGGTTTCGCAAATTGGGCACCAGTTGACGCGGCTCTTCTTGCGATAAGCCAGGCCGCGCTTGAACATTTGGATAAAGAACCACTGATTCCAGCGGTAATACTCCGGCACGCAGGTGGCCACCTCGCGCCGCCAGTCGTAGCTCAAGCCCAGGCGCTTCAATTGCCCTCTCATGCGGTCAATGTAAGCGAAAGTGAACTCAGAGGGATGACGCTGTTGCTTGATGGCGGCGTTTTCCGCAGGCAGGCCGAAGGCGTCCCAGCCGATGGGATGGAGCACGTTATAACCCTTCATCCACATGTAGCGGGCCAGCGCGTCGCCAATCGAATAATTCCGCACGTGGCCCATGTGAATGTCGCCGGAAGGATAGGGCAGCATTTCCAGCACGTAGTATTTCTTGCGGTCCGGCGCAAGCTCCGCCTCAAACAGCTTCTGAGCTTCCCAGCGCTCCTGCCATTTCGCTTCGATTTTCTGCGAGTCGTAGTTAGGGTTCATCATCTCTTTCAAGCGGTGCGCGTGGCGGGTTTTTTCGCAGCGGGCTTGGGTTTTTCTCCAGCCAGCCGACGGACCACCGCCAGGTTCTTCTTATCATCTCCCGGTTTGTCCACCGGCGTCTCACAGATAAAAGGAAGCTTGCGCAGTTTCGGATGGCTCAGGATGCGGCGAAACGCTTCCGCCCCGATCTTGCCTTTGCCGATGTGTTCGTGCCGGTCCACATGCGATTCAAAAGCCGCCTTTGAATCGTTGCAATGGATCACCCGCACGTTTTTGATTCCAATTGTTTGGTCGAGCTTCTTGACCATTTCCGCAAGGCCGCGAGGCGTGTGGATGGCATAGCCCGCCGCGAAGCAATGCGCCGTATCCACGCAAGCCCCCATCGGCAAATCCGCGCCCGCCCCGGCGATGATTTCCGCCACTTCCTCGAAGGTCCGGCCAATGGCCGAGCCTTGCCCGGCGGTGTTCTCAATCAGAATGGTCAAACCGTCCAGATTGAGGCCGGCGCCAGCTTGCCGCAAGCCTGCAATGCAGTTCTGAATGGCCTGCGCGGGCGTCCCGCCTTTGGCGCTCCCCGGATGCGTCACCAGGAAGTCCGCGCCCAAGCTCACCGCCCGCTCCAGTTCCTTGCGAAACGCCGCCACGGACCCTTGGTGAATCCGGGCATCGCCGGAAGCAAGATTGATCAGGTAATTATCGTGAATCACCACCGGAGAAAGGCCGGATGCGGTCCGCGCCGCCCGGAACTCTTCGCAATCCGCCGGCGCAGGTTCCAGCGCCCGCCAGCCGCGTGGATTCGCCGAAAACATCTGAAAAGTGTTGCAGCCAATCTTCTCGGCGTGGTGGATGGCGTTGGTGACACCTCCCGCGATTGATGTGTGCACACCCACTCTCACTTTATTGGCTCCGCCTGATTGAATTCCCATTTTAGCAAACCCGTCAATCTGCCGTTGAGTGGATTCCCGTTGCGCGGGAATAGCTGATTCCTAGTATTACTGTGTTAAGTCGTTGGCAGCACCGTCAAGGCATGGCTTGAGGCCATGCCGTTGGCGGTGGTCCCGAGATTCGGGCTTTAGCCCCTGAGGCCCTCAGCGGCTAAAGCCGCTTCTCCTTGCCTTGGGGTTTAGCATGGCTGAAGCCATGCTCTGACGGTGCCTGATTCAACCTAACAAAGTAATCCTAACCCGCATTTCTCACCAGTTTTTTGAAAATCGCTCAGGAGGTCTGATTTTCGGTCCTCGTCCGGGTTTTCGACCCCGCTGTCGTCAAAAGTAGGGAGTCTGGCTTCTCCTCGAGACCCTGACCCGCGTTCGATGACCCGTACGCTCTGCATGACGAAGGACTCGCCACGCGATCCGGCACACTTCCCCCGGTGGATATTTCTCAGTGACCGTTAGCACCCTTCGCACTCCACGTTTCAGCTTCGCAGGGGAATCTGCTGAAGCTGATCCCAAATCCGCGTACCCCAGCGCCAACCCGTACACCCGCTGCGCCACCAGCTCCTGCACCGTGTGCTCGATCCGTTCCCCGTCCCGATGGTCCGTAAAGCAGGCCGCGAACCGCTCGATGATCCCCGTCCGCTTCTCCACCTCACGCAGCAGCAACCCTCCCCCATCGCTGGTGATCGTCCCCCCATCAAAACTCGCCCGCACTTGCCGCTTCCCCAGGGGCTGACATTCAAAAGGTTTTCCGTTACACTCTGTAGTCATAAAGGCTATCTCCTTTTCTGGCGCAAGTTTTTCTCAATAAAATGCTTATGCCAGAAGAGACAGCCTTTTTCAATTGTTTAGTGAGAAATCCGGGCTAGCATCGGCAACAGAAAGCAGGAGGCAGTAAGCAGCAGTGCCTCCAGTCCGGATTATTCACGAGCCTCCGATGGGGGACCGTCAGAGCACGGTTTTAACCGTGCCGAAGAACGGCGTTTTGATCATTTTTTGTCTCGCATCGCGAACGGTCCGTTACAACGGACCTTCGGGATGCGAGACAAGAGAGAGAAGTTTCGGTGGTGATACGGCACGGTTAAAACCGTGCCCTGACGGTCATCAAGCAAAACATCGGTAGAGTCGAGGACGGGCGCGATGGCAGCAGAGGCTGCTCCGTTTCCCCTCCCCGCTCATCGAACCGGACGTGCGGATTTCCCGCATCCGGCTCTCCGACAGGTTTCACGATGAAGCACACGTAATCATCCTTCGCCTCACCGTATAGTTCGCTCGGGAGCTTCCGGTCCACAACGGTGTTTTCAGGCTGTGCGCCAATCACCGGACCTCGGCTCCGTCCCAAGCACCCTGAAGTGAGGACCCTTCCCTCCGCCGGCATTACCCGGCTTCGACGGTACGATGACCCTCTCCGAGTCCCAGCCGGGCCGCTCTCCTTGCCGAGAGCGTTGGAGCTTGCCTCCACCCGATCTGGGGTTCCCCCAATGACCCAGACCACCTTCCTTGCATGCCGTGCTCACTACCCCGGTGGACCCGAACCGGTGCGTACGTCGGTTTCTTCCCGGTCGGTGCTGCCTTCCCCGTTATTCAGGCGGGTCGGCGTCCACGACTTCACTTTCGAGGCCTGCTCAAGCTTCACTCGCGTTACGGCCTGCAGGGTTGCTCGGCCACCCGAAGTGGCCTTGGTCACAAGGCTTTGGCCCGGCCCGTTACCGGACCAAGCCGCTTGTCAGCTACCAGACTTACCAACAACTATCTGGGTGGGACTTTCACCCACTGGTGATCTGCGCCGTTGGGGCGCAGTGAGAAATCCGGGCTAATGCCGCGCCACGGCGCAACGCTGTGCAAGGCCAACCGGCGGGTTTTCTCTTGCTGCGATTGGCGCCTTCGCGAAAGGCTCTTTGTTGCTTCATGACTTTTCAGGAATGGCTCGCTTCACAAATGCCTCGAAAACGCTGGCGCCGCGATAAAGGGCGGAGGTTCCAAGCTGTTCTTCAATGCGAAGCAGCCGGTTATATTTGGCGAGACGCTCGGAGCGCGTCAGCGCGCCAATCTTGATCTGGCCGGCGCCGGTGGCAACGGCCAGATCGGCGATCGTAACGTCCTCCGTCTCGCCCGACCGCGCGCTCACCACGGTGCGATAGCCGTGTTGACGCGCCATTCTGACCACTTCAAGGGTTTCGGTCAGCGTTCCGATCTGGTTCATCTTGATCAGAATAGCGTTGGCGATCCGGCCCTCGATTCCCCTTTGTAAGCGCGCCGGATTCGTGACGAACAGGTCGTCTCCAATCAGTTGAACCCGGGAACCCACCGCCTCGGTTAACGCTCGCCACCCTTCCCAGTCGTCTTCTGCCAGGCCGTCTTCGATCGACAAGATGGGATACCGCTGCGACCAATCGGCAAGGCGCCGGACCATTTCCGCTGCATCCGCCTTTGAGCCTTCCGCCGCCATGTTGTAGCGGCCCCTCGACCAGAAGTGGCTCGCCGCCACGTCCACCGCAATCGCCGCGTCGCGCCCCGCGACAAACCCAGCCCTTTCGATGGCTTCTACCATCAGTTGGAATCCCTGTTCGTTAGTGCTTAGCGCGGGGGCGTAGCCGCCTTCGTCCGCCACGCCCGGCCGGTAAACGCCGCGCGACTTCAGGACATCACCCATCGCCCGGTAGATCAATCCCGCGTGGTGGAGGGCTTCGGAATAACGAGTGGCAGCAAGAGGGATCACCTGGTAATCCTGGAAGTCAATGTTTCCACCTCCATGCATCCCGCCGCTCATGATGTTAATCATCGGGACGGGTAGCTCCAGAGATGATCCTCCGTTGAGGTAGCGATAGAGCGGGACTTTTTGCGATGCCGCGGCGGCGTGCGCCACGGCCAGGGAAACTCCGAGCATGGCATTGGCGCCCAGCCGCGTTTTGTTCGCCGTGCCGTCCAGCCTGCCCAGCGTTTGGTCCACGCCGGCTTGGTCCATTGCGTCGCAGCCGTGCAAGGCATCGGCGATTTCGCCCGTTACGTGCGATACCGCCCGGAGGACTCCGCGTCCGTGATAGCGGCGGGGATCGCCGTCGCGCAGTTCAAGAGCCTCGGCCTTTCCGGTGGAAGCTCCGGAGGGGACGATGGCGCGGCCTTGAGCGCCGCCCTCCAGAAACACGTCCACTTCGACGGTGGGATTTCCCCGGGAGTCGAGCACTTCGCGGGCGCGAATCTGGCTGATTTCAGGCAAGGCTTTCCTTCAACACTGACTGGAAAACATGGTTCAAATGTTGCGGCGGATCGAGCAGGATGCGCTTGGCGGCGATTCTTATTTTTCCCTTGGTCTCATCGTTCTGGATATATTCCACTGGCGACTTGCCGTCGATGCGAGCCAGCATCAAGGCTCCGAGATGGCGCACCGTCATTCTCTCAAAGGCCGCGGCGCCCGCAGGTCCCATGCCGCTGACAAGAGCCTTCCGGAACGCTCCTGCCGCGTCCAAGTAGATCTCCGCAAACTGCGGCTGATGGAACGCCTTCAATAAGAGGTGGTTCAGCAGGAAGCCGGAATCGAATGCCGGATCGCCCCAATGTACAACCTCAAAGTCGATCAGAAAAATTCTACTGCCCAGAACCAGAATATTCTTAGGGCTGTAATCCCCATGCACTAAGGCGGTGCGAATCTGCCAAGAGTCCCGCATCAATTCCTGAAGGGCGGACGCCGCTTCGGGACAACGCGCCGCGGTCGTGCGATAGTAGGGATCAATGCGGAGTTGATCGAAAACGGTCCGGTCTTCGAACAGCTTTTGAAAATCAGGGTCCTGTCGTGATTTCACGATGATCGAGGCCAGCAGTTTGCCGGCTTCCGCCGCGACCGCAGAATCAACCTGGCCGGAAAGAAGGAGGTCCTTCCAAGTCGCCGATCCCGGCGGGGCTGCCGCCATGATGAAGATGAAATTCTGACGGTCAATGTGGACAACTTCGGGCACGGAGCCGCGCGGCAAAACGGCGTGAAGTTTCTGGATGGAGTTCGCCTCCCGGAAAATGCGCTCGCGGTCGGATCGCCAATCGTCCTTCACTCTCAACTTGCCCAACGACTGCTTCACCACCCATCTTTGTCCCGGCCTGCCCGGCCACTCTAATAGCAGCACGACGTTCGAGACTCCTCCTCCCAGCTCGCGGATGCTGATCTGCTCTTGCGGCAAAACCAGGCCGGTCTGCGCCAGATAATCTTTCGCATTGCCAGCCGTTAATTGAAAATTCGGTCTACTCATCAATGCACGATTGGGAAATCAACCCGACCCTCTTGAATCCGGATTGTTCACGAAGTTTTGTTTGATGACCGTCAGGGCACGGTTTTAATCGTGCCGTTTCAGCACCGGAACTTCTCTCTCTTGTCTCGCATCCCGAACGGTCCGTTGTAACGGACCGTTCGGGATGCGAGACAAGAAATGATCAAAACGCCGTTCTTCGGCACGGTTAAAACCGTACCCTGACGGTTCCCTACCGGAGTTCGTGAATAATCCGGATTGTGTCGCCGGAGGAACCCGGCTCCGCACATTTTATAACTTCACAGTCTTGAGAAAATGCAGACTCTGGATGATGTTCTGCCGGGAGTTATTGCTTTCGTCTTCCACGTAAAATTGTTTGACTCCAATCTTGAGCGCTTCGCGGAGAATTCCTTTCAGGTCAATTCTTCCAGTCCCCAGCGGCACATCCCAACTTAAAGGAGCGCCACCCGTATAGTTTTTCACCGGCGGGCCCTTGCGCATGTCCTTCAGGTGAAGCAGCCGGAAGCGATTGGGATAACGCTGCAAGTAAGCGACAGGACTTTCGCCCGCATCGACGACCCAAAAAATATCCATCTCATACTCGACAGAAGAAGGATGAGTCTGGTCAATCAGCATGTCAAAGAGAGGCCGTCCGTGATAAGGCTGGAATTCATAACCATGCGTGTGGTGGCCGAAGCGCAGCCCGGCGGCGTGAACCTTTTCGCCCCACGTGTTGTAATCTGCGATGGCCTGCTGGCAAACGGAAAGTGTGAAGGGGCCGTTGTGTGGGATCCAGACGTTGATGATGTTGCCTGCACCCAGCGTGTGGGCATTTTGAATGACGTCTTCCAGATGATTTTGGCACTCATCGTAGGTCGTCATCAGACTGGTGCAAGGCAGGCCGGCCTGGTCGAGCCGCTTGCGAAAGTCCGCAGCCGTCAGACCATAAAGCTCGGGCACTTCAATTTCCGTGTAACCCACCTGCTTCGCGTAGCTCAACGCCGCTTCGACAGTTGAGGCGTCTCCGCGCTTGATCTGGTTGCGAAGGCTATAAAGCTCAAGGCCGTAGGGCCCCTTAAATGACGAGGGTGCTCCCTTCGCAAAAATCCCACGTGTCTTGACAGACGCCATCAGGCCCAGAAGTGAGGCGCCGGCTGTTCCCAGAAAATCTCTTCGTGTTGTCATGTTTGTCTCCGCTCTTGGCTGAATTGCCAGGTTATTCTTATAGCCTATTTTGTGGCTTTCTGTAGAATGGATTTTCCAGATGCCCGCCATAACAATGAGCGGGGATTGAGCCCGGACGGCGTGAGCTTGCTTGACTGTAAATCGACAGAACAGGAATCCTCGTGGGCGCCCGCTCTAGGAGACCGTTGGAATTGAGGACCGAATGAACATGGAACCCAACCCTGCTTCCCCGAATCTGATTGGAAAAACCGCCCTCATCACCGGATCGAGCCGGGGAATAGGCGCGGGCATTGCTCGAAGCTTCGCGGAGTCCGGCGCCAAAGTGTCCATCCACGGCATTGATGCGGAGGAAGGCAGCAAGGTGGCTGCCGCCATCTGCGCCTCCGGCGGCATGGCGCAGATGCTCGGAGGAGACCTGCGGGATGAAGCTCAATGCCGGGCTTTGGTCCACAACGCCCTCCGCAAATTCGGGCAGCTCGATATCCTGGTCAACAATGCCGCCATTTATCCTCGCGGCAACCTTGAGACCACGCCGGTTGCTTTGTGGGATGAAGTCTTCGCCGTCAACCTGCGCGCGCCGTTCATCCTTTGCCAGGAAGCCGTTGCTCACATGAAGCCCCGCAATTGCGGGTGCATTATCAACGTCGGCTCGGTCAACGGTGTGTTTGGATTGCCGAAGCTGCTGGCCTACTCGTCCTCGAAAGGCGGCCTGACGACGCTTACCAAGAACCTCTCGAACGCCCTGACCAAGCACCGGATTCGAGTCAATCAGATCAATCCCGGATGGGTGCTCACTGAGGGTGAGCGCCACGTCCAATCCGTCATCGAGGGACGCGGCGAAGGCTGGCTTGAAGAAGTGGTGAAGACCCGGCCCTTCGGCCGCATGTTGCTGCCGGAGGATATCGCACGCGCCGCCTTGTTCCTGGCCACGAGTCCTCTGATCACTGGTGCGGTCATCGACTATGACCAGTTGCCGGTCGGCGCGCCGCACGAGTTTTGACGGATATTGGAATTGCCGGGCGGTTGGCGTCACCGCCCTACCGGGCTCCCACAAACGGCTCATGCAGCGGCAAAGCCACTGCAAAGACCGGACCGGCAGCCGAAGCATGATAGAATCCGGCTGAGGAGCTGGTTGCATGAGGCTGGTTGAACGCATCAAGACGCTCTCCCGCATATTTTTCCTGTTCACGGTGCTGGTGTGCGTCGCCCTGCTCAGCGCCATCACCACCATTCGTTTGACCATCAAAGGCAATGAGGAGACGCTTCCTAATTTGGTAGGCATGAATCTGGATTCAGCCCAGGCCCTATCCAGCAGCCTGGGGCTGGTGGTGAAGGTGGAGGACAAGCTCTTCACCGAGAAATTTCCGTCGAATGACGTCATCTCCCAGCTCCCGTCAGCCGGGACGCGCGTCAAGGTTGGCCAGCACGTGCACGTCCTGGTGAGTCTGGGAGCGCAACGCGTGGTGGTTCCCGACCTGATCGGTTCCAGCTTGCGTGTGGCGCAAATCCTGGCCGTGCAAAAAGGGCTGACGGTGGGTGACATGGCTGAGGTCTACTCCAACCAAACCGAGGACGCGCAGATTCTTGCCCAGGAGCCACCGCCCTCCAGCACGGAGGTCCGCAGCCCCGCCGTGAATTTCCTGGTGTCGCTGGGTGAGAAGCCCGCCGCCGTACTCTGTCCTAATTTCGTGGGGATGCTTCTGCCCCAGGCTCGCCAGCAGTTAGATTCCTCGGGTTATAAGGTCGGGAAAGTCACTCCTACCCCGCCGGGAGCCGTCGCCTCCGGCACGATTCTGGCGCAGTCTCCGACTCCCGGAAGCAAAATCTCGCCCGGAGATACATTTGATTTTCAAGTGGCCCCGTAAGCCGGGCCAATTGACCATCCTCTTTTTCCTGGAATCAGGCATGGCTGAAGCCATGCCCTGACCGCGCCGCTCCAAAAGGCCTGCTCCAATCTGCTTCTTCGTCCCCTTCCATTTCCTTCACAATCCTTCAGCAAACGGCATCAGAAGCGGCGGACGAGCTAAAAAAGGCAAGCGCGAAATCCGGGAGACAGCCAGGCGCAGGTTCTTCTCTTCCGTCGGCTCCAACGTCATGACGAAGGGAAGTGCCTTCTTTGAATGCGCGGGCTCCTGCATCACCGAATCAATATTGATCCCATGCCGCGCCAGAATCGAGCAAACCTTTGCCAGAATTCCGGGCCGGTCTTTCACCACCAGACGCAGATAGGCGGCGCTGGTCCTTTTGCCGGACGGCAGCACCTTTCCCCGGCGCCACTCAGTGTATCCCAGTGATTCGCGCGCGCCTCCAGATAAAATGGCGCGCGCCGTCTGAACCACGTCGGAGACCACAGCCACGCCGGTCGGCTCGCCTCCCGCTCCCCGGCCCGTGACCAGCGTATGGCCTCCCTTGTCGCCCACCAGCAGAATGCCATTGGTCGAGCCAGTCACGGCGGCCAGCGAAGCGGAGCGCGAAATCATCATGGGACGGACAAAGATCTCAAGGCGGCCCCCGGTTGAGCGCCGCGCCCCCGCAATCAGTCGAATGGTGTGATCCAGGCGGTGGGCATAGGCGAAATCAACGGGCTCAATGGGTCGGATGCCTTCCGCCGGAATCTCCTTCACCGCAATCACCTGCCCGAAGCAGATCATGGAAAGGATGGCGATTTTGTAGCGGGCGTCGAAGCCTTCGACGTCAAACGTGGGATCCGGCTCGGCAAATCCTTGCCGCTGGGCGTCCGCCAAAGCGTCCGCAAAGCTCGAATTGCGGCGCTCCATCTCCGTCAGGATGAAATTGGTGGTGCCGTTCAGGATGCCGTAGACAGCCGCAAAGCGCTCGCCGGACAACCCCTCACGGATGGCGTGCAGGATGGGCGTTCCCCCCGCCACGCATGCTTCAATACCCAGATTGACGCGGGCGGTGCGGCTGAGCAAGGCAAGCTCCATGCCATGTTCGGCCACCACTTGCTTGTTGGCCGTCACCAGGTGCTTACCCGCGCCAAGGGCCGCTCGCGCGATGCTCAAGGCAGTGGCTTTTTCACCCACCAGCTCAATCACAATCTCAATCTCCGGATCGGAGACGACTTCCCTCCAGTCCGCCGTCACCTCCACGGGCGGCTTCAACCAGGAAAGGTCCCTCGTGTAGATGGTCCTGGCGCAAAGCGTCTTGAGCTCAAGGCGGCAACCCAGCCGCCGCTCAATCTCTTGCCGGTGCTCGAAGAAAACCTTGGCCGTTCCGGTCCCCACCGTTCCCACACCAATCAGGCCGATGCGGATGATTCGTTTTTGTTCTGATCTTTTCATGGACTCCTAAATAGCCTCAGCCGCCGCGCCAATGTAGGGGCGGTCCTTGTGCCCGCCCGTGGGCGCCTACGGAGGACGGCCATGTAACATTGTGACAGCAGGTGCAATTGCCTATCACAACATTGAAAGCGCCTCGCGCGCAACCAAAAGTATTCGCCGGTAGTGGGTCAGCGTGCGGTAGCGGCGGTCATTTTTCCAAGGGAATAGCCGCAGAGATTCTGAGAGGCGAAACTTTGCGTTATCCCGCTTGCTACTTTTTTCTTCGCCCTTTCTTGGCGGGGGGAATGAGAGGCGCGGTCAGTTTTTCGTAGAGGGCAAAGAGGTGCTCGACACGTTGGCGGTCGCTTTCAAAACGTTGAGGGCGGTAGCAGAGGTCAACGGCGCGGTCGAGATTAGCATGGGCCTTGACCAAGGCCGGCGGCATCGACAGCGGGTCGTAAAGGTCGGCCAGCGTCGTGTCGGGAAATTCCTTCCGCGCGTCCAACACCGCTTGCGCGGCGGCTTCCACAGCGGCGCACTGTTTGGCGCTCGGCGCTTCGGGCCACGGATAGTTGTTGTAAACCAGCTTGGCCGAATACCGGTAGCGCGACTCCAGCCGTCCGCAAACTTGCCGCACCCAAGCCATGTGCATCGCCGAGGAAAGGATGCCGAAGTGATAGAGCGTGGCATGGGGGAAAATTTTTACTAGGTTACTTGCCAGAACGTCAGGCTCTATAAAACCGATGGGAATGTAATTGCGTCGCTCGGAACTTACTTCGGGAATGACGAGATAGCTATCTGTCGGCATGTTCTCGACATGGAAGCGCGTCGGCTTGTCAGCGATTGCTCGTGTCGACGCGCTCTTGCTGGCGAGGCGGAAATTCTTTACGGCTTCGACGCGCGCCATCGCGTGCTGCATTTTGCGGAGCTTGGCAGGCGGACACTCGCCGAGCCATAGGCACCAGCGCTCGATTCCGTTGATGAATTCTTCCGCGCCGATCCAGCGCCGGAAGAATTCCTTTGCGGCTGGCTCTCGCTCCAAGAACTCGGCTCTCCCTCTTGGCGTGAAAAGATAATTGCCCTCATCAATCGGTTTGTTGCCGATGCCGATTTCTGGCACACCACTGATCGGTTTGGAACGGTTAGTGATTGCGTGGTCAGGACCTTCAACCAAGTAAGGACTGATGCTTTTGGCGATGGCAACCGAAACAGTTTCGGCTTCGGCATGGTAGTCGTAAATGCGCTTATTCGTAGCGTCGAACGCTCCGAAGCCCATGATGACAACATGGACGTGCGCTTTGCCACGGGCTTCGCTCTGCCAAGCAAAAGTGCGGTGGCCGAAATGAATCTTGATGCCGTATCGCTGGAACAGGGCATTCCAAAGCACGCCGACCTGCTCGCCCTGGGTAACGGAATTGGTGGAGACGAAGCCGACAACGATGTGGGTGCCTTTAATGTAGTCAGCCGCTTTGAAATACCAACCCGTGACGTAATCCAGGACGCCATGATTCTCGATTTCAGCGGCGACTGTATTCATGTCCGCGCGTTGCTCGTCGGTTTGGAATTTCCCGCCCACAAACGGCGGATTGCCGAGGACGAAGCTGCACTCTTCGGGCGGGAGGATTTTCTTCCAGTCAAGGCGGAGCGCATTGCCGCAGACAATGGTGGGGGATTTTTTAAGTGGCAGGCGGACGAAGTATTGGCCAAAGGCTTCCGAGAGGCGAATGTTCATCTGGTGGTCCATCAGCCACATGGCGACTTCGGCGATGCGAACGGGCCATTCGCTGATCTCGATTCCGTAGAATGCATCCACGTCCACCAGGGAGAGGCTCTGGATGTCCAATACCTGGTCCGCGCCGGGATAGAGTAACTTGAGAATTTCTATTTCCAGCAAGCGCAGCTCGCGGTAGGTGATGACGAGGAAATTGCCGCAGCCGCACGCCGGGTCCAGGAAGCGCAGTCCCGCGATCTTTTCATGGAATCGCCTGAGCTCGGCTTTGTTGCTTTTGGCGCGCTCGAATTCCGCAAGCAGGTCGTCGAGGAAAAGTGAGCGGATCACTTTGAGGATGTCGCGTTCGCTCGTGTAATGCCCGCCGATTTGCCGCCGCTCCTTCGGTTCCATGACCGCCTGGAAGAGCGAACCGAAAATGGCCGGTGAGATGCGCGACCAGTCGAAGTGCGTGCAGGCCAGCAGCGCGTCACGCATGTCGCTGTCAAAGTCCGCGAAACCGATGCTTTCGGCAAAGAGTTCGCCGTTGACGTAGGGGAGCGTCGCAAGAGTTTCGTCGAGATTCTTCTGCCGTTTTTCGCGCGGCGTATTCAGAACCTCGAAAAGGTGCGCGAGGTGCAGGCCCAGATCGGAACCATCTTTGGCGGTGCGATTAAGCAGATAAAGCCTGAATGCCTCTGGCTCATAGATCCCTGTGTCCTCGGCGAAGAGACAGAAGAGAATACGAACCAAAAAGCGCTCCAGTTGATGCCCGGAGTAGCCGCCCGCTTCAAGCGCATCGTGGAGGCGTCCCATGATTTCGACGGCTCGAATATTGATCGGGTCTTGCTCCTCGAATTTGTGCTGCTTGTAGCCGGGGATGAATGCGAAGGCATGAATCCATTTGTGAAAGTCGGCCAGCGGAAATTCGACGCTCGCCACGCGCCAGTTGCCGAAGAGCGGGAGATGCCGCTGGTCTTCCGGCTCGAGATCGTGCAGGGCAACGCGGGCAAAGTCAGAAACAATGACGTAGCGGGCAATTTCTTCGATTCTGCCTTCACGCGCCAGGTCTTGGAGGTAGCGGAACGCCTGCGACTCGGCTTTGCTGAGGTCTTTGCCGCGACTCTTGTGCTCGACCAGCACCTTGCCAGGCCAGAACAAATCAATGTAGCCGTAGTCGCCGGAAATGTTTTTGACCGGCTCCTCAAAGCTGGCTACAGCACGGCGCGGAACGCCGAAGACATTAAAGAACTCGTTCCAAAAAGATTGTTTTTCAGCTTGTTCCCGTCTGGCGCCGGTCCAATCCTTTGAAAAGGCGATGGCGCGATGGCGGATTTCGTTCCAAGAAAGCGGCATGGGTGGATTATATACACAACGCAATAAGTCAGCGACGGTCATTCGCTGTAGCGCCGCTCTATGAGCGGCGAAATACGCCGGTCGCAGACCGGCGCTACAGACTTGGAGCGCCGCCGACTTACTTCGTTGTGTATAGCAAAGCAATCCTAAGCCGCTCGGCCTTCTGTATACAATGTATCGCTTCGATACAAAGCACTTTTTCCATCCATACGCCCTGCCCTTGGCTAAAATGGTATGGACTCCATAACGGTTTGGAACCGGCAGAAGGCTTCCCGGAGGTGGGGGGAGTGGCGAGCGCAACCAAAATTTTCGGAACGAACCCTAAGAGTGTATGAAAACAAAGGATCAAGGTTTGGAACGAACCCTAAGAACCTATTTCTCACTCGGCTCGCTGCCGCAACGGAAGGGTGGGGTTAATACCCCGCCGAGAAAAGCAGCTCACACCATTTTTTCGGAACGAACCCTAAGAGTGTATGAAAACAAAGGATCGAGGTTTGGAACGAACCCTAAGAACCCATTTCTCACCGGGTTTGCTTGTCGCAACGGGTCGGGCAGCCATCAAGTAGCGCAGACCCGAAAGGCGCAGGTCTGCGCTACTTGATGGCGTCACGGCGTGAATTGACGCGGGGCAAGCGGGCTGATAGCATAGTCTTACGACTAAATTCAAGGAGCAAAACCTGTGGCAGGACTGACGCGAAAAGAGTTGAAGCAGGATGAGTTCACATCCACCTACGAGGCTTTTCAAGACTACGTGCGGGAGCACTACCGTGAATTGATCGTGGCGGCGTTCGCTGCCTTCATCGTGATTGGAGCGCTGGCTGGCTGGAAGGTTTACAACCGGAATCAGGAAGCCGCAGCGAACACCCTCTTGGGCACCGCCCTCAACTCCTTCCACGCCTACGTGGGAGCCGCCGCGCCGGGCGCGCTGGCGCCAGGCCAGGCCAGCTTTCCCACCGCCAATGCCAAGTACAAAAAGGCCATTGACCAATTTAGCCAAGTCGTGCAGAAATACCCGCGCCAGCGCGCGGCGGAAATCGCCCGCTATCACATCGGCATCTGCCAGTCTGAACTCGGTGACAATACCGCTGCCATCAAGACTCTTCAGGCCGCGAGCGCCGCATCCGACCTTCAAATCCGGGCACTCTCCCGCTTCGCGCTCGCAGGAGTGATGGTGAAGGCCGGCAAGCTGAATGATGCCGTGAAGATTTATGAAGACCTTGCGGCGCATCCCACCACCAGCGTGCCCAAAGCGACCGCCATGCTGGCGCTGGCCGATGCTTACCGGCCCACCCAGCCGGCTGAGGCCCGCCGGATTTACGAGCGGATGCAAAAGGAATTCGCCAGCGACTCGTACCTGGCAGACATCCTGAAGCAACAGATGTCCGGTTTGCCGCAATAGGGATCATTGCGCCCGCGAGAACCCAGCCTCTCACGAGACGAGCCTCCATGCCAGTCCGGTCCAGGTGAACACCCATGCCTCCCATTGAGCGCGAAACACTTGAAACCGATGTGCTGATTGTGGGCGCGGGTCCGGCAGGACTCAGTTGCGCATTGCGATTAGCCCAGCTTTTCAAGGCGCACAACGAGCAGGCGGAATCGGGGCGCTCGTCTGTCCCCCATTTCAGAGCGGAGAACATCTACGTTTTGGAAAAGGCGGCGGAGATCGGCGCCCACAGCCTTTCCGGAGCCGTGCTCGATCCACGCGCCTTGCGCGAACTGGTCCCGGATTTCGAGCGGCAAGGCGCGCCGCTGGAGTCTCCGGTCACGAATAACGCTGTCTATTACTTCACCTCTGGCCGCCAATTCAAGTTCCCCATCAATCCTCCATTCTTCCACAATCACGGCAATTACATCATCTCCCTCAACCGCTTCACGAAGTGGCTGGGCGGTCTGGTGGAGCGTGAAGGCGTAAGCCTGTTTCCGGGTTTCGCGGGCATGGAAGTGCTTTACGAGGGCGAGCGCGTGGCGGGCGTGCACACGGATGACAAGGGAATGGACAAGAATAGCCAACCCAAACCCAACTTCCAACCGGGTTACGATCTGCGCGCCAAGGTGACCATTTTCACAGAGGGGCCGCGCGGCTCGCTGACCAAACAACTGGTGAGCCGGATGGGATTGGACCGCGACCGCAATCCGCAGACCTATGCCATTGGCGTGAAGGAGCTGTGGGATATTCCCGCCGGGCGGGTGCGGGCTGGGCAGGTGATCCACACCGCTGGGTGGCCGCTGAACTCGCGCCAATTCGGCGGTGGATTCATTTACGCCGTATCCGGGACGCGGCTTTCGTTGGGACTGGTGGCGGGGCTGAACGACGAAGACCCGCGTTTTGATGGTCACAATGCATTTCAGCGATGGAAAACGCATCCCTGGATGAAGCGGCTGCTGGAAGGCGGCCAGATGGTGCGCTATGGCGCAAAAACCATTCCCGAAGGCGGCTATTTCTCGATTCCGCGCACCGCAACCGACGGCGCACTGATCGCCGGCGACTCCGCCGGGTTCGTGAATTCGCAGCGGCTGAAGGGCATCCATCTGGCCATGAAGACCGGCATGATGGCGGCGGAAACGGCCTTTGTGGCGCTTGCCAAGAATGACTTTTCCGTTGCGACGCTGAATCATTTTGAAGATTTGTGGCGGGCGAGCTGGGTACAGAAAGAATTGTGGACGGTGCGCAACTATCACCAGGCTTTCGATCGCGGATTTTATGCTGGCATGTTGGACGCGGGTCTGCAATTCATTTCCGGCGGGCGCGGGTTATGGGGGCGCTACCCTGCACGGCCGGATCACGAGCACATGAAGACGCTTGCGGAAGTAAACGGCCGGCCCGCCGAGCGAGTGAAGCCGGACGGCAAACTCACTTTTGATAAGCTCGCCGACGTCTACCACTCCGCAACACATCACGAGGAGGATCAACCTTCTCATCTGCGCATTGCGGACACCAACATCTGCAACAACCGCTGCGTGGTTGAATACGGCAACCCCTGCCAGTATTTTTGCCCCGCCGCCGTCTACGAAATGGAAGACGCTCCTGGCGGCGCCGGCAAGCGCCTGAAGGTGAATGCCTCGAATTGCGTCCACTGCAAAACCTGCGACATCGCCGACCCCTACCAGATCATCACCTGGGTTTGCCCTGAAGGCGGTGGCGGGCCGCATTACGACGGGATGTAGAGCCGTTCCAACCCTCTGACCCCATCCGGTTGAAAATTGCAGGCGAGCAACCTGTGCCAAGGGCGCCGGGCAAGATTTTGCTCCTGCGCCTCACTTTCTTCTTGCAGGACCCTTGAAACCCTGTATATTGCAAATACCAGCCCACATTTTGCGGCCTGAGGGCGGCCACCACGCAGGAGGACGAAGAGAAGAGAATTGAGCACGCTTTCACTGCCTGCCCAGCCTCAGCCGCAAGCCCTCCCCAAAGCGAAGACCCGCATCGCCAAGCTCACTCTTTGGCCTCTCGTTGCCGCCACCTTCTTCATGGTGTCCGGTGGAACTTACGGCACGGAGGACATTGTTCATGGCGCGGGCTACGGTCTGGCGATCCTGATCCTGGTGTTGACGCCCGTCCTTTGGAGCCTGCCAACGGCGTTTATGATCGGCGAGCTGGCCAGCGCCTTGCCGGCCGAGGGCGGCTACTACGCCTGGGTGCGGCGCGGCATGGGCAATTTCTGGGGATTCCAGGAAGCTTGGCTGTCATTGGTGGCCAGTATCTTCGACATGGCGATCTACCCCACGCTGTTCGTCGCCTACTTGACGCGGCTCGCGCCGTGGTTCGCGGTGGGCCACCGTGGAGTGATGGCGGCGCTGTTCGTGGTGGTAGCGTGCGCTGGCTTAAATCTTGCCGGAATCCGGCTGGTGGGCATCACTTCCCTCTGGCTCTTCTTTCTCCTGTCTGCGCCGTTCGCGCTGATCGTATTGCTGGCTCCATTTGAAGCAGGGAGGCTTGCCCATGCGCACACGGCTCCGGTGACTTCGACCGTGGGCCTGCTCGGCGGCACGCTGATCGCCATTTGGAACTACATGGGTTGGGATAACGCCTCCACCATCGCCCAGGAGGTCGAGCGTCCGCAACGGACTTATCCACGGGCCATGATTGCCGCTGTCGTTCTGGTGTCGCTCACCTACATTCTTCCCGTCATTGCGGTGTATATCACGGGCGTGCCTTCTTCCGCCTTTGAAACCGGTTCCTGGGCCGATCTGGCCGGCCTGATGGCCGGCAACTGGCTGCGCGTGGCGCTGGTGCTGGGCGGGATGATGAGCGGCTTTGGCATGTTCAACGCCTTGGTGATGAGCTATTCGCGCCTGCCGCTGGCCATGGCCCAGGACGGCATGTTGCCGCGCATTTTCGCAAAGGTCCATCCCAAGACCCGGGTGCCCTGGGTGGCAATCCTGGTGTGCGCCACGGGCTGGGCGCTGTGCCTGGGGCTTGGATTTGAACGCCTGGTAACGCTGGACATTATGCTCTATGGGGCCAGCCTGACGCTCGAATTCATCACCCTGGCCGTGTTGCGCATTCGCGAGCCCAACCTTCCCCGCGAATTCCGCGTGCCCGGCGGACTTGCCGGAGCCATCCTGGTGGGCGTGTTTCCCGTGCTTCTTCTGACTCTCTCCATCGTTCACAGTGAGGCGGAACATGTGCTTGGCATGAACGGCCTGACTTTTGGCGCGCTGATCATCATGGCGGGATTCACCGTCTACTCGGCAAGAGTATTGCTGCGCCGTGTCCGGGAGCGGAGCGTGGCCGCTGAGGTTTCCAAGCCAGCCTGTGCGCCGCAATAAGCTGTGCTCGTCCAAGTACTTGTCGTGGGCGGCATTGCACATCAAGGCTTGGTTATATAGGCGGAAGTATGGTCATTGATAATCCGCCACCCTTCGGGAAAACGGCGCAGCACCAGCGTGAAAAATCCCTTTGACGTCTTGTCTCCGCTTTGCCTCAACTGCAGCGCGTATTCACCCACCGCCAAGGCCGCATCCGGCGCAAGCAGGGTGACTTGAAGATTTTTGAAGCGCAGTCGCCCCATGGACTTTCCGTGCTGATAGGTTCGCTGGTACCTTTGCTGGATCGCTTTCCAGCCTTGCACGATGCCGCCGGAGCCAACATATTCTGTCCGATCAGATTGCCAATAGCCTTGCATAAAGGCATTCAGATCTCCCTGGTTCCAGGATCGAACCTGTGTGGTGAGAAGCGCGGCAACCTCAGCACGGGCGGACTCCGGCCCTGTCGGGATCGGTCGAGCGAACCCAACACAAAGCAGCAGCGCAAAAAGGATTTGAGTTGTTCTCTTCATTGCCGTTTCCTCCGCACAGATTCGAGTGTCGTGTCCGGTAATCGCACGGACAGCGTAGAGCCGCCGTCCCGGCGGCATAAGCCGGTAAGATGCCGGCGCACCAGGCAAGCGCATTATTCTTGGCGCCGGCGCTCCGGGCGAACCCGCCGCAATGCCTTCGAAACCTCCTAATATAATGCCAATTCCGCTGTCCAGAGGGAGCCCTGAATGATTACAATTTTTTTCAAGAGCCGTCAAAAAACCGTGCTATGATGCCACTCGCAGTTTGTATTTGTAATCCCGATGAGAATCGCAACAGCTGATTGGGTGGCAGGATTGCCGCCACGAGCCATTGTGACCCGCGGTGTTACAGCGGATCGCCGGGTTTCCCCGTCGTTGCCGTACCCACAAATTGCTAATCCCACCCAAAAAGGATGTTTTAAGCATGAAGGAACAAGGCACGGTGAAGTGGTTCAATGCCTCCAAAGGATACGGTTTTATCCAGCGCGAGAGCGGGGATGACGTGTTTGTACACTACTCAGCCATCATCGGCGACGGATATCGCTCGCTCGAAGAGGGCGCCCGGGTAAGCTTTGAGGTCCGCAAGGGTCCGAAGGGCTTGCAAGCTGAAAACGTGGAAAAGGTCTAGTGAAACCGGGGCGGTGGGCTGAATCCTGCATTGCCGGATTTGGCCCGCCGCCCTGTCCAGGGATGACTTCGTTTTGGAACTGGCCAGGATGGACTTGATGGAATTTCCGTTCGAGGGTTTGAAGGATCGCTCCCCGGATTTCTAAGGGCAAGCGCCTTATTTCCCAAAGGCTGGTGCAATCGGGTTTCCTGATCTGCCTGGAGTCCACCCCATAGTTTGTAAATCAGGGTGTTGGATTCCTGCTTGCGGGTATCCCCGTTTACAACTCGAAGTTGAAGTTCTTGCTCATTGACCTGCCAGGGTTCAAGATGGACGGCTCTCAAATTGAGCCGTGCAGCGGCTTTGCGTGTGACACATGCGCGAACACGGTGGTAGTGTGGGCTGACGAAGGATCAATGTTCCGTCACAGAGTTTGGCCAGACCCAGCATGACCTGCCGGCGCATTTTCATGCCATTGGTTTCATCCGGCCACCGCGATGCTCAGATCAAGGGGCGTCTGCGGCGCGCGGTTTTTGCTTGCCTTGTACTTGTCATCCCCTTCCTCTCGCTAAGCCCTCCACACCCTGTGATGGCTTATTCCGTCCTGGCTCATGAGGCCATTGTGGATGCCGTTTGGGATGCGGGCCTGCGCGATCTTTTGATCGCTCGATTCCCCAATGCGACTCCCGCCCAACTCGTCGAGGCTCATGCCTATGCTTACGGAGGCTGTATTATTCAGGACATGGGTTACTACCCCTTTGGGGACCACTTTTTTAGTGACCTGACGCACTACGTCCGTAGCGCCGATTTTATTCTGAGCCTGATTCAAGAGTCTCAGTCCCTGGATGAGTACGCTTTTGCGCTCGGCGCTCTAACCCATTATGCAGCGGATAATGAAGGCCACTCGATCGCCGTGAACCATGCGGTTCCCTTCACTTATCCGCGCCTGCGGAGGAAATACGGCAACACGGTTACTTATGAAGAAGATCGCAAAGCGCATTTGCTGGTGGAGTTTTCATTCGATGTCGCCCAGGTGGCCGGGCGCCTCTATCCCCCGCAGGCTTACCATGACTTCATCGGATTCAAGGTTTCGGAGCCGGTCCTTAACCGGGCTTTCAAAACCACGTATGGCCTCGACATCCGCGATGTCCTGCTGGATGAGGACTTGGCTCTCTACTTCTATCGTCATGCGGCGAGCAAGCTCATTCCTTCGATGACTCAGGTGGCGTGGACGAAGGAAAAGGATAATATTGAAAAGGTGGCGCCCGGCATCACCCGCCAGCGCTTCGTTTACGTCCTGAGCCGGCGGGAATACAAGCGTGAATGGGGCAAGACGTATCACCGGCCCAGGTTCCTTTCAAAGGCTTGGTTCAGAAGGTACAAGAATCCGGGCTTCCTATCTCACCTGTTACTCTTCATCTTTGACCTCATTCCCAAGATCGGGCCGCTCCGCACGCTGGAGTTCCGGCCGCCCACCCCGCAAACGGAAGCCCTGTTCCTGAAGAGTTTTAAAGCCGTCATCGGAAGCGATGAGCAGTATTTGATGGAGATCAAGAGGGCTCATTTGAAGCTGCCTGACACCAATCTTGACACTGGGAAACCGGTTCGCCGGGGAGATTACAGGCTGGCAGATAAAGCTTACCAGGAACTCCTCGGCCGGCTTGCCCATGCGCGCTTCAAGAACACCTCATCCCCACTTCAAGCCAATATTTTAGCCTTTTATCAGAGCGGACCAGGAAGGCGAAGCTGGAGAAACTTTGAAAGGCGCCGCAAGATGGAACATGAAATCCAGGCTCTGAAGAATCTTCAGACGACGTCGGTGGCGGGGGCTGGGAAACTGAAGCCTGTGGCTGAGCCTTGAGGAGCCGAAACCTGCAGCAGAGCCCGAAGGTCAGCAGTGCCTTTGGAGTTGGGATCTGTCATTTATTGGCAAAATATCTTTGAACGTCCTACCGGTTGGGTTCGGGCGGCGGCAGACGATGGAGTCGTCATTCCCGCTTGCGCGGATATGACCGGTTGCAATGTGATGTTGGCATGTGATGCTGGTGGAAGGGAGGGTGTTCGCCTGGGGCAGTTAACAGTGCGCCGGATCGCGGGCACAAAGCGCAATGGCCGCTGCAGACACACTCCAACGGCAATGTGGAAGCAGCATCACGTTGCCGAGTTATCCAGCGGCAGCAGAGGCCCGCCGTTGCTGGAAGCACTCGCGGCAAAAAACCGGGCGGCCCTGAGTCGGCTTGAAGGGGACGGTGGTTTCCTTACCACACTGCGAGCAAACCGTCGTCGTGACCGTTCGTTGCGGTGCGCTCTGGCCCTCGTAGGACTGACTCCGCTTGGCCTTGCAACCCTTGCAACGCTTGGGCTCGTTCTTAAATCCCTTTTCCGCGTAGAAGAGCTGCTCCCCGGCCGTGAAAACAAATTCGCTTCCGCAGTCAATACACTTCAGCGCTCTATCTCGGTATTCCATAACCGCTCCCCCCGAGCAAAAGAGTTGCTTGCCGCCCCAGCCAATGAAATGGAATCGCTTCTTGTATTCGAAGGCCCTTTTCTGGCCGGTTTGCCCTGGTTAATCGCGCTCGAGCCGGGCCTTTTTCCGGACACGCTTGCGGGCCAACGCTTCTTTCACCCGCCGCTTTTCCCCTGGCTTGAGATAGTAGGAGTGACGTTTGATTTCTTTGATGATGTCTTCCTGCTGGACCTTGCGCTTGAAACGGCGAAGCGCATTTTCCAAAGACTCGCCTTCCTGAAGCCGAACTTCAGCCAATCGATCTCCACCTCCATTCCCTAATAAAATAATGGAATCATAAGAGCGGTAACGGATGCTCACATTCTTACTTGGATGCTGTTGACAAGTCAAGCGGATTATTAGAATGTGGCCCCACCGCAAGCCAACCGCGAAAAAACCACCCGCGCCTTATGCTTTCAAAGTTGGCGATGGCTCTCGAGGAGCCCAATCGCGATTCCGGCCCTTTCACCGGGCCGCTGCAAGCTCGGAAGTGCATTGTGGGCAACGCTTCGCTTTCAAAGGAATCAAAGAAGCGCAAAAGGGGCATTCCTTCGTGGTGGGCGCCGGTGGTTCAGACTCTTGCAGTGTGGCCGTCAGCCGGTTCACCACCCGAATAACCAGAAAGATGGCAAAGGCCACAATCACAAACTCCAGAACCGTGTTAATGAACATCCCGTAATTCAAAGTGGGTGCGCCCGCCTTCTTGGCAGCGGCAAGCGAGTCAAAATGCTGTGAAGAGAGATTAATGAAGAGGTTTGAGAAATCAACGTGGCCCAGCACCAGACCGAGCGGCGGCATCAGGATATCATTCACCAGCGAAGTGGCAATCTTTCCGAAAGCGGCCCCGATGATGATCCCCACGGCCATGTCCATAACATTGCCACGCAGGATAAAGGTCTTGAATTCCTTGACCATGCTTCACTCTCCATTCGAACATTCTAGTGTCCTGTCACACCTAATTCTTGACAATGGTGGGTAAGGCGGCAGCTTCGCAGCCGCACTCCAAGGCGCCTGCGGCGCGGCCGTGAACTTGCGGGCGAAGCCCGCCGTGGACTGCGGTAGCGGCAGCTACCGCCTTCTCTCGTAAGCGGCGAGCAAAGAGTAGACATCACCCACCCGAGCACTGAGCGCCTGTAAAGAATTAAGTGGGACAGGTCACTAGCGGCATCTTCCCGCTCAGACCGCCGAGGTGCCCGCCCATTGATCCCGCCGTCCGAATCGACGGCGCCGCCTGCTTAAACCGGCGCGGCTGGGCGATAGGGCAGGTGGGGATTAAATCCTATGACGGGGCCCGGAGCGTGTCAAGGGAATTGGGACCTGGGTAGTGGACCATTTTTAGTGCTGTAGCAGCGTCTATGACGGCGTCGGCTTTGTCAAGGGACACGTATCCGATGCGAGCCGGTCGCGCGCATCGGCACCACTTTGTTGCGATGCGCCAGCAACTGCCGCAAATCGCGCGCGGCGGGCAAGGGAACCCAGATGTGCGGGAAGCGGTCCGTCAACTGCAAAATCAGCAGATGCTCGGCGTCCCGCGTGTCGGTTTTCTGGGCGTCCGTGGTGTCATCTGGGGCGTTTGGGTCATTCACTTCGGTGTATACCCCGTTGACATCAGTGAACCCGTGGGTGTTGCCTTGAGCGTCGCCCCTGTAAATTTTGAGCCGTTTTGAAGAGACTTCAGGTTTCAATCGTGCTATAACTCCAATACGCGATGGAGATTGGCGTGAGCTTGCGGCCAATGGGGATTTCCCTGGTATATTTGGTTTTGCAGGCGCAGCAGACGTTGGCAGCTTATGGGGCCTGATTCAGGATGCCTTTTATCCGCCAGCCCCTATTCCGGAAGTTACCACTGGCTTGGCCCATTTCAAGCGGCCCTCCGATGAAGGCCAGTCTTTGCGGCAAGTGAGGATAATATGACTCCATTAAGTAATTCTCAGTCGTCTCCAGGACTGGTTTCGGCGAGCGATCGCGATGAGCCGTTAGCCTTCCCGCCGCTCGGCTCAGCACTGAAGGTTCTGATGATTTGGCCGCGCTTTCCGTCCTCTTTCTGGAGCTTCGACGGAATACTGGATCTTGTTCCAATAGAGACCGACCAGCCGCCGCTTGGTTTACTCACCGTCGGTGCGCTCTGTCCGAAGAGCTGGACGCTAAGGCTGATCGACCGAAGCTTCGAGGACCTGCTCGATGCAGACATCCTTTGGGCCGACCTCGTCATGGTCAGCGGAATGCGCGTCCAGAAAGATGACATTCGGGAAATCCTGCTCAGGGCCCGGGATCTCGGCAAGCGGACGATGATCGGCGGTCCCTTCGCCAGCAGTGAACCGGAAACCCTGCTTCGACTGGCGGATCATGTAGTGGTCGGCGAGCCCGATGAGGTTTTCCCTGAAATTGCCGCCGATGTTGAGCGCGGCTCCGCCAAACGGCTCTATGTTATTAAGGACAAGCCAGATGTCAGCAAGACGCCGCTGCCACGGTTTGATCTGCTCAAGATTGAGAAGTACGCCTCCATGGCGGTGCAGTTCTCCCGCGGCTGTCCGTTCCAATGCGAATTCTGCGACATCATCACCATTTACGGAAGGAAGCCCCGAACCAAGAGCCCCAGCCAGTTGCTGGCGGAGCTCGATGCGTTGTTTGAACTAGGCTGGCGCGACCAAGTCTTTATCGTTGATGATAATTTTATCGGCAACCATAAGTCTGCTCTCGAACTGTCCATCGAGCTGCAGCAGTGGCAGAAATCTCGTGGCTATCCGATGTTGTTATACACCGAGGCATCCATTGACCTCGCTCAGAGGCCCGAATTGATCAAAGCCATGGTGGACGCAAACTTCTTTTATGTCTTTATCGGGATTGAAAGCCCTTCGAAAGAGTCTCTGAAGGAGGCTAAGAAATTCCAAAATATGCGGCGGGATCCGCTGGAGAGCATTCGCTTCATCCAGAGCGAAGGTCTTTGGGTGACGGCGGGCTTCATCATTGGTTTCGATTCCGATACCGAGGATATCTTCGAACAGCAAATAGAGTTCATTGAGCGCGCTGCCATCCCCTGGGCGATGGCCGGGTTCTTGCAGGCGCCTCCGACGACTCCACTTTTTGATCGAATGATGAAAGAAGGCCGGTTGCTCATGGACAGCATGGCCACCAGCAACTTCGATCCGCCCAATTTTAGAACTCTCATCCCGTTGCCTGTTCTGCTGGAGGGTTACCGCGAGATTCTCGGTTCCCTCTACGCCCCCTCTGCATTTTACGAGCGGTGTTATCGTTCGCTTCTGCAGTGGAAGGCCCGCAAGCCACAGAAAGCGCCGGGAATCCCGCTCTGGCCCCTGCTTGGAATCGTTTTTCGCTCCATCGTCCACCAGGGCATCCTCTCCTCCTATCGGAAAGCCTACTGGAAGTTCCTGTTGCGACTCGTTGCCCGCTGGTCCCTCAATCCAGCGAAGTTCAGCATGGGATTTGCGATTCTGCTCTCAGGACACCACTTTATCCGTTACTCCAAAAGCGTGGTGGCCGAACTGGAATCACAACTTGCCCGGGTTTTGGCAAACCCGCCGGTGGGCCCGGAGGACGCGGAATTGTCCCTTGCCGCGTGCCCCAAAGTCAGCCTGAGCCCTACTCCGTATGGTTCCTGACCCTTGGGCCGGGCGGTTGTGGGTCAGTTTGTTGTAGCGGTGGTCTCCGAATGCCTGAAACTGTTGAAGAATAAAGTTCGGCGGTCAGAGACCGCCGCTACAGCGGCGAAAACGCACCACTACCCATGAGGCCGATTAACGCAACGAAATCACTGGTTTGGCGCTTACGCTTCCTTTCGGCTGGCGGACACGGTTTCGATGGCAAGGAAGAGTTGTTGTGCCTGTACCGGCTTTGCCACATAACTATCCATGCCCGCCTGCAGGCAGCGCTCTTCATCCCCCTTCATAGCGTGCGCCGTCATGGCGATAATGGGAAGGTGTTGACCGGTCTTCTGCTCCATTTCGCGGATGGCCGCCGTGGTCTCAATCCCATCCATTTCAGGCATCTGAACGTCCATCAGCACCAGGTCAAAATTGTGCGAGGCGAGCAGCGCCAGGGCCTCACGGCCGTTGTTCGCCACCGTCACGGTGTGTCCGCGCTTTTCGAGGAGCCGCTGAGCTAAATGCTGGTTCACCGGATTGTCCTCCACCAGCAGAACCCGCAGCTCCTCCGCAGGCTTCCCTTCCCGCAAAGAATGGCGGGTAATTAACGGCGCTGGGGGGCTGGCTGTGACCCGGGACGCTTGGCCCAGGGCGCGCAGGATGGCCTGCCGGACTTCAGCCTGGCGGATCGGCTTGGTCAGGTATCCCGCCAAGCCGGCTTTCCGGCAACGGGCCGCATCGCCCCGTTGCCCGCTCGACGTCAGCATGATGATTGGGGACCTTCCGAGCTTGGGGTGCTGCTTCACGCTCTCCGCCAGGGTAAAGCCGTCCATGTCGGGCATCTCCGAGTCCGTGAGCATCACCTGGAACGGCTCTCCGGCTTCTTGCGCTTGCTCCAGCGCCAGCAGGGCTGCTGTGCCGTCCGCAGCCACTGCCGCCTTCATCCCCCAGCGGGTCAACATCTCCGCCAGAAGTCGCCGGTTGGTGGCGTTGTCATCCACGATCAACACTTGAACGTCATGGAGGGAAACTGGGTTCTCAAGCTCGGCCGGCGCGGCGTTCTGCGCCACACCCAACTCCGCCGTGAAGTGAAACTTGCTGCCGCGGTTCACCTCGCTCTCCACCCAGATTTTGCCTCCCATCATTCTCACCAACTGCGATGCGATGGTCAGGCCCAGCCCCGTTCCGCCGTACTTGCGCGTCGTGGAACTGTCGGCTTGCGAAAAGGCCTCGAAGATGGCATTGGATTTCGCGGCGGGAATCCCAATGCCGGTGTCGCTCACCGTAAAGTGCAGCCGGATGCGTTCGCCTTCCTGGCTCTCCACTTCCGCCTGCAACACCACTTCTCCGCGTTCCGTGAATTTCAGAGCATTGCCCATGAGGTTGACGATCACCTGCCGCAACCGGGTGGGATCGCCGTGAACCGTCTGCGGCACTGCCGGCCGCACGTCACAGACCAGCTCAATGCCTTTCCCGTGGGCCCGCACGGCAAAGGATTTCACAATTTCTTCCAGGCTGTCCAGCAGATTGAAATCCGTCGAGTCCAGCTCCAGCTTGCCGGCTTCTATCTTGGAAAAATCCAGGATGTCGTTGATGACCGTGAGCAGGGAATCCGCCGAGGTTCGAGCCATGGAAAGATATTCCTGCTGCTCGGCGCTGAGGCTGGTATCCAGCGTCAGATCGATCATGCCGATCACGCCGTTCATGGGCGTGCGAATTTCATGGCTCATGTTCGCCAGGAACTCGCTCTTTGCCTGGTTGGCGGCCTCCGCCGCTTCCTTTGCCTGGCTCAGTTCGACTTCCGCCTGCTTGCGCTCCGTGATATCACGGCCCGCCGCATAGAATAATTCCTTGCCCTTAAGCGCGGAGGCATTCCACTCCGTCCAGCGGTACGGCCCCTCTTTGGTGCGAACCCGAAAACTAAACGCAACCGTATCGCTACCTGCCTTGAGGACTTCGACTTGGGCCGCGGTGGCTTGCAAATCCTCCGGATGCACGATGCTCATGTAAGATTCGGCCAGCAAGTCCTCGATGGTGAATCCAAGGGTTCGCGTCCAGGCGGCGTTGAGCCGTTTGAAGGTGCCGTCAAAGCCGCAGATGCCCAGCATATCGAGTGAGACGTTCCAGGTGCGCTCCAATTCGTCTTCGGCCCGCTTCCGCTCCGTAACGTCGCGGAACGACCACACCCGGCCCACGCACTTTCCGTTCAGTCGTTGCGGTTCCGAGTGGCGTTCGAACACCCGCCCATCCTTGAATTCAAGGATGTCATCGGACTTGGCTTCCGGGTTGGCATTGAGCTCCCGAATCCTGGCGAGGAAGGCTTCGGGCTGCGCCAATTGAGCCAGAACATGCTCGATCAAACGGCGGTCATCGCGTGTCGACAGGACAGACGGAGGAATACCCCACATCTCCGCAAAGCGGCCGTTGGCGATCACAATCTCTAAGTCCGAATCCTCCACCAGAATGCCGTCACCCGTGGCGTCCAGCGTGGCCCGGATGATTTCCGTCTGGCTCTGGACGCGTCGGCGCAGTGAGTCCACCCACCCTAAGATGGCCACGATCCCCAGGACCAGTAATCCTGCCATCCCGAGGGCCCGCCCCACCGTCCACCAGGAGGCCTTCTTGAGCACCCTGATCTCCTCGGAAGTGTCAAAACGGATTTTGAAAGACGTTGTTGGCGCGGTTGGGGACGATGTATGTCCTGTTGTATCGAAATCCACTACGCACACACCCGTCACTTGAAGCAGGCTTCCATCCCGCAGGGAGGCTAGTTTGGCCAGGGAGAGATTCGCATTGGAGGCCGCCGTAAACACCATCGAGCCCTGCCGCAGAACCAGAAGAGCTTCGTCAGGAGTCAACGCCGTTTCGACTAGGCGGCCTTGAATCTCCACGAGTGACGAGTCGTAGCTTCCTTGGAGCGCCTGAGCCGCTGTAACCCGAGCCGGAACGGGGGCCGCCCCCCGGCCTGTCACCTTGAAAACAGCATCCTCGATGGCCGGATGCCGGTCCACAATTCCGGAAAATCCCACCACGTCCACTCGGTCCCCGGGCTCCAGGTGTGACGGCTGCCGCGTCTGTATATGGAGACTCCCCGTTTTGTCGGCAATGTAGAGGCCGGTACCCGGCAAATCCAGAGTTACAATGCCCCGGACGTGAACGCGATGGCCGGAGTCTTGATGAGGATTGAAGCGCTGAAGCTCCAGAATGGGTAGCACGGGCAGCGCGAAGGGGTCAGGGTTGGCAGGTTCGAGGACCTGGATCTGATCGAGACTTTGGGCGTAGATATCAACCCCGATGAGTTGATTCATGGGGTTGAACACAGCGCCACAGTCACCGCGGATCAGGACCTCCGAGTCGATCAAGCGCCTGGGGACGCGCTGATGGAAGTTGGGAATTTGTGCGGTGATCAGCCCGTCCCCCATGGCGAGACCGAGAAGGAGCAGTTTTGATTGGGCATCGATTTGAGCGGTCCGCACGATGCCTTCCACCGAAACCCATTGGCCATCCTCCCGAGTAGAAGCCATTTGGTTGAACGTCACTCGAGGAGCGGCGGGCAGGGGAGCCCGGCCGACAACCCGATAATGGGGTTTTCCGATTTGAGGCGCAAAGTCGGGCTGCTCGGTAACGCCTTCAATGTCAATCAGATCGCCCGATTTAAGGGCCGGTGCGCCCTCCGGCAGGTGCACCCAAACGCCCCCCGTGGAATCATGGATAAAAAGGTCGGGCGCAGGGTCTCCATAGAAGGTCACCACAGCCTTGAGACGCACGGGATAACCTTTGGAAGCTTCGGAGCGGCTGAGTTCAAGAATCTGCCGGGCTGTGGTCAGCGTCGGCAGATTCGCCGCTGAAGCCGCCCCGCGTGCCGCGGGCATTTTAAAACCGGCGAGCAGGGTTAACAGAAAAAGACTGGCGAGCCACGGGTAACCGGCGACAGACCAACCGAGATTGCTCCCGGCCGGAAAAAGGACTGGGGCAGGGCACATCTTCGGCGAATTCCCACGGCATTTCGTGGATGTTTGACGTCGGCGAGTTGAAGTCACTAAAACCACCCCAGGGTCGATCCGTGAGACAAGCTGGGAAGTTGACCACACAGATATAACTCGTCTCAACCCAGATGTCTATAATATCATAATAGTAAATATTGGTTAAACTTCGGTAGTGACTCAGTTTGAGGATTCTTTATCAGTGTGTTCGTTTGCCGTCATTCCCGCGAAGGCGGGAATCCAGTCCGCAAATCGGAGTGGCATTCTGACTCGTGCAGAAAAAAGGCTCGTCTCTGACATGGATCCCCGCTTTCGCGGGGATGACGGCGGCGAACCATGTCAGGAAATATCAAACTGAGTCACTACCTAAACTTCTTATGCAAGGAGTAGATGGCTACATCCGGGAAAAACCCCGTCCCAGCATCGCCGGTCCTCGAACTGAATCCGCAATCGGACGATTTCTGGCGCCCCTCTCCGCAGAAACTCGTCGCGTAAGTCTTGTGGATTCAGCCTCACATTGCAGTTGAGGGCGCGTCGAGTTTCTGCCAATTATGGGCAGCCGAAAGGCTGTGAACGCTCAGGACGACAAGGCCGGCAACCTTTTTCGGGAGCCTGCTGGAACGGAATCTTCATGGAAGAATGGGCGGGGGCGATGACCGGAGAACCGGAGAGTCCAACCCGCAAACGCCAGAGTTTTACCCAGCGATGCGAGCTGGTACTCAGCAATATCCAACATCATGCCTGCGATCTTTTTCGGGCAAGGAAATCCGATGAACGGCCAGTTCCGAAATCACTACACGGAAGCCTGGGCAGAGACGGGCGCTGCTGTTCCACAGCCCAGGCAGTCCGTTACTTCTTACAGGAACCGTAATCCTTCACCACTTTTTGCACTTTGAGCTCTGGCTCCCCGGAAGCATCCTTAGCCTTCTTCACTTTCAAAGCCAACCGCTGGCCGGGTGGCAGCATGATGCTATTGCTGGCCAGTAGCGTATAGGTCTTCTGGTCTTTCGCGTCCAACAGCTTCTTGCCAGCCGCCGATGGCACGATGCAACCAACCACCTTGCCGCGATTGTGGAGAGCAAAATAGGCTATGCCGACACCTGCTGCTGCTGCCGCTCCAATGGCGATGCCAGTGCTGGAAGAGTAACCGCCTTTCGGAGCGGTGTAGCCTCCCGTGCCGCCCATCCCTCCTCCACCTGTGCCCCCACCTCCATACTGCGCAAGGGCCGAAGCCGCGGCGAGCATACAAACCGCAATTACTGAAACACAGCGGATCGATAAACGCATGGTATTTCTCCTTCTTAAAAGGGTTGACATCAACTAAATAGGATGCGCTGATCGAAACCTGTTCGAGTCCCGGAATTGTCAAGAAAATGTCTTTTTTTCTGCAGCGGTCCACCGGGCCGAGAGCTGGATTTTCCGGCCCTGGAGAAGCTTTGTGCCAACTAAAAACGGACGGATGGAGCAGGGATAATCGGGCGGGGGTCAACCTTCAAAGGTTTGGAAGGCTTGAAGAAACTGCTCATTCGGCGGGAGAACTTCCTGCCAATAGGGAAGATTTCGCAAAACAAGCGGATGCTTTTGTGGGACCTTTTGTGTTTTCGCGCCAGTCCGAGCGTTTACCTACCAGTAGACGACCAAGGCTCAGGAAGGCCGGGCGGCGTGGCGGGCAGATCAGGTGGACAGCCCCAGTCACCCGGAGCGAGAGTGACCGCCCGGCGTTAGGTCGTGGGTCAGTTTGCTGTAGCGGCGGTTTCTGACCGCCGGAAACTATTGAAGAATAAGGCTCGGCGGTCAGAGACCGCCGCTACAGCAGCGAAAATGGTCCACTACCCGGCGTTACCTCAGATTGCCAATTTGGTACTGAAGCACGGCATCCTGAATTTGATAATCGTACTTGGCGTTGACGTTTTCGACTTCCGCTTGCAGCTCGTTCAACTGGCCTTCCGTGAGCTCAACGACCGATCCAAGCCCCAGATTGTAGCGGCCCTGGGCAAGGGCCAGACCCATCCGGGCTTCGTCCAGGAGTTGTTGGGTGACGGCAATCCGCTGGTAGCCGGTGGTGGCATCGGCCCAGGCCGCCCTCACATCACGGGCGATTTGTTCCCGCACATTGCGGAGCTTCTGGTCGGCAGCGCGGGCCTGCATCATTGCTTCCGTGCGCCGCGCCGCAAAAAGATGGCCGTTGAAGATGGGCACGTTGACATTGACGAACGCCGCCTCATAATGGTTCGGAACAATTCGAGGCAGAAGAAGCTGGGCGACTTCCGGGAGGACGCCGGCGTCGCCTTGTGCGGTCACGGTGGGGAGGGAAAGGTCTTTTTCTGCCTTTTGAAACTTGTAGGCGGACTGGCGGCTGTAGCGCAGGCTTGCCAATTCCGGGCGGTTGGCCATCGCCAGGCTCACCAAGTCTTCGGCAGAAGGTGGCGGCGGTTGCGGCAGTGTGCGCTGCTGAAGAGTGTACTCCTGGTATTTCGAGGTGCCGAGAGTCCGGGAAAGCTGCGCGAAAGACTTGTCCACATCATTCTGCGCGCTGATCTCCAACAGCTTGGCCTGGGCAAGGTTCACCTGCACAAAACTCAAATCAAGTTGGGATTTCAACTGATTCTTGACCATGGCCGAAACCTGATCCACCACCACCTGCCGCTCCCCCACCGTCTTCTGCGCCACCTGCAAGAGAGCCTCGGAACGAAGGATCTCAAAATAAGCCTGATCGACTGCCAGCAGCACATCATACCGGGAGGTGAAGACATCCTGGCGAGCCGCCTGGTCCTGCAGCCGCGAACTGGCCACCAGGTTGGGGGTGCGGCCGGAATCGGTGATGAGTTGATCGATGCTCAAGCCGGAGCCAAAGCGGTTCCAGAGGCTGGGCAAGTCGATGTATCCTGCGCCGATGCGGGTGTTACGGTCAGCGACAGAACCGGTGATACTTCCGTATACCGTGGGAAAGTAGGCCGACCGGACTTCCCGGACCAACTGTTCGGAAGCCAGTGCATTGTAACGCGCGTATTGAATCTGGGGGTGGTTCTTGAGCGCCAGGGCTTCCGCCTGGTCCAGGGTCAGTGTGGGATAGACCTGAGAAGAGCCCGCGGGGGGCACCGCTTGCGATTGGCTTGGTTGTGCTGTTTGGGCCGGTCCGGGCGGAGGCGCTTGTTGCGCGTAACCCGCGGCAACAGACAGAAAGAGCAGTGGCAGGCTCCACAACAGCTTGCTTCTTAAAATCATTATCGAACCTCCTCAGACGGGGCGAGGGTAGTTCCCTGATCCTTCTTGCCATAGGCCAGCACGTAGGCGGCGGGAATCACGAAAATGCTCAGGACCACGGAGACCGTCACGCCGCCGATGATGGACAGGGCCAATGGCGCATACGCGGCGCTTCCCGCCTCCAGTTTGAAAGCCATGGGGAGCAAACCCACGATGGTGGCGAGCGAAGTCATGAGGATGGGCCGCAGGCGGATGCGGCACGACAACGCCACCGCTTCGCGCACGGTTTTTTCCTCCTGTTCAAGGCGCTTGGCAAAATCGACAATCAAGATGGTGTTGGAAACCACCATCCCCGTCATCATCAAGACTCCCATAAGAGACTGGATATTCACGGTGGTGCCGGTGAGGAAAAGAATTATCAGCACACCCGTGAGCCCCGTAGGAATGGCCAGTAGAATCAGGAACGGATCCATGAAGGACTTGAACTGCGCCACCAGGATCAGATAAACCAGAAGAATTGCCAGGATGAGACCGACTGCAAAGCTCTTAAAAGATGTCTCCATGGTGACCACCAAGCCCCTGATACTCACTCGGAAATTGCGGCTAGGAAGCCGGGTTGAGGCGACAATCCGCCGAATGGCGTGATAGGACCGGGAGAGATCTTCTGTCGTGGGCTTCACGTAGATATCAATTTCCCGTTCGAGCTGATAATGGTCCACCTCCGTGGGGGTCTTTATCCGTCGAATCGCGCACAACTGATCAAGATAAGTTGGCGTCTTGAGGCTGGGATCGTGGAGGGGCATCGTCTCCAAATCCGACAGGGATCGAACGGTGTCGTTGGGGTATTTGACCGACACAAAGTACTGGTTGCCAGACTTCGGATCGATCCAGTAACCGGGAGCAATCATCAGGTTTGAGGTCAGGGCCGTGATGACGTTGTCGATGACGTTCCTGAGCGTGAGACCCAATTCGCTGGCCCGAGTGCGGTTGACGTTGATTTCCAGGGCGGGATAGTCCATATCTTGCGGGATGTAAACGTCGCTGATGTTAGGAAGCCGGCGGAATTTGGCGGCGAGCACCTGTGCAAGACTCATATCTTTATTGAGGTCCATTCCGCTCACCTGAACGTCAATGGGAGCGGGGGAACCCTGGTTCAGCACCGATTCCACAAGCGACCCGGAGTGGATATAGGTGCGCAGCTCCGGGAGCTGCTGTGAGATTTGCCGGCGCGCCTCGTCCATATATTGGAAGCTGCTCACGTGATGGTCCTCGTTCAACCCCACTTCCACGAACGCAGTGTGCATTGCGGCATTGGGAGTGAAGAGAGACTCGAAACCGGAGGAGAGGCCGGTGTTGGAAACAATCGTGCTGAGATCGCGCGGGCTGACGATGTGGCGAATGATACCCTCAACCCGCTTGACATAGTCATCGGTCAGCTCCAAACGCGTGCCGGTGGGCGCCTTTAGATTAATCATGAACTGGCCCGCGTCCGTGCGCGGAAAAAATGAGAAGCCGAGGAAGGGATAAAACAGCAGGCTTGCCGCGAAAATCGCGACGAACCCCCCTACGACGGCGCGAGGGTAATCGAGCGTCTTTTGCACCCACCGGTCGTAGCCATCCAGCATGTGCTCAAAGCGGGCGTTGAAAGCCTCGTAAAAACGGCGCCCTAGCGACTTCGGCGAGTGCGCAGCCCCGCTTCCCTGCTCTGCTCCTTCGAGCCGTCGCAGGGGCTTGAGCACGCGAGAGCAAAATAACGGAACGACGGCGACCGCCACAAAATATGAGGCGATCAGAGAAAGCACGACGCCCGCAGCGAGCGCCTCGAAAAGGAATTTGCTAACGCCGTAAAGCAGCGTGACGGGAAAGAAGACCACGATGGTGGCGAGCGTAATGGCCAGCACCGCTAAAGACACTTCGTTGGTTCCTTCCTCAGAAGCCTTTACCGGGGCGTCGCCCAGCTCCATATGACGGTAAATGTTTTCGAGCACGATGACGGAGTTATCGATCAACCGGGAGAACGCAAGCGCCAGGCCGCTTAACAGCATGGCATTGATGATGCTCCCTTGGACGTAAAGCAGGAACAGGGCCGCCAACACCGACAAAGGAATAGAGAGAAAGACGGCGGTGGTGGCGCGGAGGCTGCCAAGGAAAAGCAAGATCATCAGCCCCGTAAGAAGGAGCCCGACGCCGCCTTCATTCATCACCGTCCGGATGGCTTGGCGCACAAACTGCGACTGGTCGAATACCACCATGGCCTTCATCTGGCTCGGGATATCGCGCAAGCGCTTGATCGCCTGCCGGATGCCGTTTACCACGCTGATGGTATTGGTGTTGCCGCCCTGCTTCATCACGCCAACATAAACCGAACGCTGGCCGTCTACGCGGACAATGTTGTACTGGAGAAAAGAGCCGTCTACAGCGTTACCGACATCCGATACGTAAACATTTTTCGATCCCACGGTTTTCAGAACCACGCTGTTAAGCTGCCGGGCGTTGGTCACTTGGGAGTTGGTGTAGACGTTATAGTCCAGGGCGCCGATCTGCACGTCACCCGCCGGAAGGATGAGATTAGACTGGTTGACCGCGTTCACCACGTCCATCGGATCCAAGCTCAGCGCCTGCAACCTAAGCGGGTTTACATAGACCATCTCCATGCGATATTTTCCACCAAAGGGCGGGGGCACCGTAGCGCCGGGAACGCCGGCGATCTGGTCACGGATCTCGTACTGCAGGTAATCGCGGAGCTGGGTTTCATTCAATCCTTTGCCCTTCACTGCCAGGAGGCAAACTGGCAGAAAGGAAGCGGAGGTCTGCAGGACTACGGGCGGGAGCGTCCCTTCCGGCAGCCGCCGGAGGTCCGCCATGGCCAAGTTTGAAATCTGCGTCACGTCGGCATTGGGATCGCTCCCGGGAGTGAAAAAAACCTTAATCAGGCTGACGCCGGCGAGGGAACGGGATTCCATGTGAGCAATGTTGCTGCCCAGTGTGAAGAAGCGCTCGAAGGTGTTGGTGATTTGGGCTTCAACCTGCGCGGGCGGCATGCCGCTGTAAAAGGTGGCGCAAGTCACAACAGGGATGTTGATGGGCGGGAAAAGGTCAACCGGCATCCGCACCAAGCTTGTAAGGCCCATCACGCAGGCAATCAGACAGATTACGATAATCAGATGAGGATGGCGAATTGAGAACTTTGGCATTCCTTTGGCTCCGGACCTAGCGCTCGAGCAGCGCGTTGGATTCGGGTGCTTTCTCCTTCCTCTGGTAAACCAGGAGGTAAGCTGCCGGGATGACAAAGATACTGAGAATCACCGAGACTGCAACGCCGCCGATGATGACCCGGGCAAGAGGCGCATAGGCTTCGCTTCCGGCCTCAAGTTTGAAAGCCATCGGCAATAGCCCTACGACGGTGGCCAGCGAGGTCATCAGGATAGGCCGTAAGCGGATTCGGCATGAGTAGGCCACCGCCTCCCGGACCGATTTCCCTTCCTCGGATTGAAGACGCTTCGCGAAATCCACAATCAGGATGGTATTGGAGACCACCATCCCCGTCATCATCAATACCCCCATCAGCGACTGGATGTTCACCGTGGTTCCGGTTAAGAACAGTATGAGCAGTACGCCAGTCAAGCCCGTGGGAATGGCGAGCAGTATCAGGAAGGGATCCGTGAAGGACTTGAACTGCGCCACCAGGATCAGATAAACCAGTAGAATCGCCAGAATGAGGCCCACCGTGAAGCTCTTGAATGAGGTTTCCATAGTAAGAACAAGACCGCGAACGTCCACCCGGAAGTTCCGGCCCGGCAGCGGCGTGCTGGCGATAATCTTCTTGACTGCGTCCAACGGCCGGGAAAGGTCTTCGCCTTTCGGCGCCACGTAAATATCGATATCTCTCTCCAGCATGTAGTGATCGACTTCCGTCGGTGTGAGAATTCGGTTGACGCTGGCGACCTGGTCCAGGTAGGTGGGCATGGCTAGATTGGGCGCGTGCAAGGGCATGGTTTCCAAGGCCTGGATCGTCTTCACAGTATTAACCGGGTACTGCACCGTTACGAAATAGTTATTACCGGTCTTGGCGTCTACCCAGTAGCTGGGCGCAATCATCACATCGGAGGTCAGAGCGGTTATAAGATTATCAATCACTTCCTTCGGGCTCAGTCCCAGCTCGCTTACCCGGGTGCGATTGACGTTAATCTGGAGCGCCGGATAGTCCATATCCTGTGGAATGTACACGTCGCTGATGTTTGGAAGCGTTCGGAATTTCCCGGCCAACACTTGAGCAATCTTAGCGTCCGCATTCAGATCCGTGCCGCTGACTTGCACGTCAATGGGGGCCGGAGCGCCCTGGTTCAAGACTGAGGTAACCAAGCCACCCGAGTAGAAGTAGGTTCGGAGCTCGGGGAGATCTTGAGCGATCGACCGGCGAACTCGGTTCATATAAGTAAAGCTGCTGGTGTGATGGTCTTTGGCGAGGCCGACTTGAACGAATGCGGTGTGCATGGCGGAGTTGGTTGTGAAAAGCGCTGAAAAATCTGGAAAGACGCCAATATTGGATACGATCGCTTTCAAATCGCGCCGGCTCACGACTTTTCGTACGATATTCTCTACTTGGCTTACATACTCGTTGGTCACATCCAACCGGGTTCCCGTGGGGGCCTTGATGTTGATCACGAACTGCCCTTCATCCGTTTGAGGAAAAAATGAGAAACCCAGAAGAGGATAAAGAAGAAGACTCAAGGCGAAAATACCTACAAATCCAGCCACCACCGTGCGGGGAAATTGCAGCGTTTTTAGCACCCAGGTATCGTAAGCACCAAGCATTCGCTCGAATCTGGTATTGAAGCCCCTATTAAATCGTTGTCCGAAGGATTCACGGCCTTCCTCAGGGCTTTCCTCTTTTCCGTGGCCATGAAGTGGCTTGAGCACCTTGGCGCAGTACAAGGGCACCACCGATACCGCCACAAAGTAAGAGGCGACCAGAGAAAGCACAACACCCATGGCGAGCGCCGTGAAAAGGAATTTGCTGACGCCGTAGAGCAGCGTGACCGGGAAGAAGACTACGATGGTGGCCAGCGTAATGGAAAGCACCGCCAGCGCGACCTCATCCGTCCCTTGCTCGGCGGCGACCGCCGGCTCATCGCCCAGCTCCATGTGCCGGTAAATGTTTTCGAGGACGATGACGGAGTTATCGATCAGGCGGGAGAACGCCAGCGCCAAGCCGCTTAACAGCATGGCGTTGATCGTGCTTCCCCCCGTGTAGAGCATAAACATCGCGGCTAATACAGAAAGGGGGATGGAGAGGAACACCGCCGCGGTGGCGCGCATGCTTCCCAGGAAAACCAAAACCAGCACTGCCGTTAAGAAAAGCCCGATGCCGCCTTCATTGAGCACCGTATTGATGGCTTGGCGCACAAACTGCGACTGGTCGAATACCACCATAGCTTTCATCTGGCTCGGAATATCGCGCAAGCGCTTGATTGCTTGCCGGATACCGTTGACCACGCTGATGGTATTGGTGTTGCCGCCCTGCTTCATGACCGGCACGTAAACCGAACGCTGGCCGTCCACGCGAACAATGTTGTACTGGAGATACGAGCCGTCTATCGCGTTACCGACATCCGATACGTAAACATTTTTCGATCCCACGGTTTTCAGAACCACGCTGTTAAGCTGCTGGGCGTTGGCCACTTGCGAGTTGGTGTAGACGTTGTAGTCCAGGGGGCCAATCCGCACGTCTCCCGCAGGCAGAATTACATTCGAGGAGTTGACCGCGCGCACTACGTCCATGGGACTCATTTGGAGCGCTTGGAGCTTGAGAGGATTGACGTACACCATCTCCTGGCGGTACTTGCCGCCAAAGGGCGGGGGCACTGTGGCCCCGGGAACGTTTGCGACTTGGTCGCGGATTTGGTATTGCAGATAGTCATGAAGCTGCGTTTCATTCAATCCTTTGCCCTTGACGGTGAGAAGGCACACGGGCAGGCTTGAAGCCGATACGCTGAGAACGACTGGAGGCAGAGTCCCTTGAGGAAGCCGCCGCAGGTCTGCCATCGCCAGGTTGGAGACCTGTGTGACGTCAGCATTCGCGTTGCTTCCCGGAGAAAAAAATATCTTGATCAGGCTGACGCCGGCGAGCGATCGGGAGTCTATGTGGTCAATGTTGCTGCCCAGCGTGAAGAAACGCTCGAAGGTGTTAGTGATCTGGGCCTCAACTTGCTCAGGAGGCATGCCGTTATAGAAGGTTGCGCACATGACCACGGGAATGTTGATGGGCGGAAAAAGATCAACCGGCATGCGGACCACAGTCGTGAGCCCCATGACGCAGGCAATCAGACAGACCACAATAATTATATAAGGATGACGGAGCGAGAATTTTGCCATTATTGACTTACCTCCAATAGCTTGGAGACGTCCACAAGCTTCGGGCTCACAATCTCACCGGGGTGGTAGCGGGCCTGTTCTCCAAAGACGACCCGTTCGCCTTCATGCAACCCGGACACAACCTCCACCTCAGCGGCAGTCTCAATACCCAAGACGACCTGCCGCACCTCAATCTTTTTCTGGCTGTTTACGACCTCGATGCTGCCCTTCCCATCCCCGGTAATTGCCACCGCCTGGATGGGAACCGCAAGCACGTTGGACTCACTTTCAACCGGGACTTGAACGTAGGCATACATTCCTGGAACAATCTCAAATTTCGGGTTGGGGACCTGAACCTCCGTGTGCATGGTCCGAGTGGCCAGATCAATCTGATCCGAAAAGCGGATCACCTTTCCCTTAAACACTTTTTTTAGGGCAGTCACGTCCACATTCACTGGTTTGCCGATGTGGATGTCCGGGACGATCCGTTCCGGCACCGGAATCACCAGCCGGAGCATATTGTTTTGTGAGAGCCGGCAGAGAGACAAGGTTGCGGAAGCATTGGAAGTCCCGGCTGGAAGCAGCGCGCCCAGATAGGCGTCCAACCGGGTCACTACTCCGTCGAAAGGAGCGGTGATGCTGGCATAGTTGAGGTATGCCTGATCCTTGGCCAGCATGGAGTTCGCAACGGCCAGTTCCTGTTGGGCTGCGGCCAGCGCATCTTGCGCGGCGGAGACGCTGGCGCCAGTTCCCAGGTCCTTACCGTGCGCGATGTCCACATCTTCCTGCGAGACCAAGTCCGGCCTCACTTTTTGCACGCCCGCAAGGCGAGTGTAGGTCAAGTGCGCAACCGTGTAAGCGGATTGGGTTCGAGTCAGATCTTGTCCGGCACGGGAAACGTCCTTGTCCGCCCGTTCTACGGCGGCGCCGTCCTTCGAAACCTGGGCATCAAGCTCCGGCACTTCCAACACTGCCAGCAATTGCCCCTGCCGGACGTGCGAGCCCCAATCGATATTGAGTTTTTTTATGTATCCGGAGACCTTGGCGGTAACATCGATTTCCTGGAACGGGATAAATTCGGAGGCGATGCGGAGGTCGTTCGCAAGATTCTGCCGGGTCACTTTGACCACCGCCACCGAGACGGCCTTGGAGGGACCGTCATTGGTCTTGCTTTCTCCGGCCCGGCTGCAAGAGGCAAGGCACGCGCTGGTCACGGCCAGGGTAAGGAGCAAAGCCAATTGCTCGATTCGGATTCCATGATCTTGTTCATTCATCTTTTTTTCCATTAATTCCTCATTAAACCTCACCGCCAATTTTGGTGGCAAGTAGGGGCGGGCGTCGTGCCCGCCCGTGGGCGACCACAAGGGTTGCCCCTACGAGATACCCACTTATCTGAACAGTATTGGCACTAGCCCGGATGGCAGCGAGGAACCCTGTGGGGGGGCCGTCAGGATTCCTCGCCTGATTCCCGCCGCGGCGGGAAATCCACAAAAACCATCTTCACCCGGAATCTTTCAAACAGACCCTTCCGGTGGCAAAAACTTCAAAGCCTTAGTGCAGCGTTTCGAAAGTTCGCTCACGTATTCTGGCACCCCCTCACCCGGCGCTGCGCGCCACCCTCTCCCCGCTTGCGGGGAGAGGGGCTGGGGGTACTTAGTTTGCCTTCTTTGCTTCCCGGACCCCGGTTCTCCGGGACAAAAAAATGCCGGCCACTCAACGGCGGTCATGGTCTCCAATGTTTCTTTCCTTGTTCACCGTGGCGGGCTCACAGGGCATAAGCCTCTCAATCTCTTTCACAAACACCCGCAGTCCTTTCAAAGTGAATTCCGGCGAATGGCAATATTCAATGATCTTTCGCTCCTTTTCCGCAAGGCAGGCGGCCACCGCAGGAATTTCTGCGGCGATCTTCAGCGGGATTGTCTGCACTCCGCAACGGTCACCGTGAACCATGTCCCCGGGCCGGACACGCATCCCGCCAATGTCCACGGCCTCGCCAAAGTCAATAATGTGGGCGTAAGCGTGTGACACGGAGACGTGGCCGGCGAAAAAGTGAAAGCCCGACCGCCGCACCACCTCAAGATCGCGAACGGCGCCATTGGTCACATAGCCCACGCAGCCAAGACCCTGGCAAATGGACGCATGGACATCGCCCAAGAAAGCACCAAGACCGGGGCTGGGATCCACATCCTGCATCACCACCACGCGCGGCGGAGGAATGGAAAGCACATACTGCCACCAGTCGTCCCGGTCGGCGAAGGTCAGCCGCTGAGGGCCTGGAGGAGGAAATGAGGAGGCAATCGGCGGCGCTGAGGACCGGATCCGCGCCGTGACGGCGTAGCCCAACATGGGCGGAAGCTCTTCGAACATGCACCGGATCGATCGACCACTGGCAAAACCTTCATTCCGCAGCCTGACATTAAAGGTTTCTATGGCGTTCGCCACGTTACACGTACCTAGGGTGCGAATCGCCTCGAGTTGATCGAGGGTGAGTGGGGATTCCAAGTCTTGATCTCCGTTTCAATGGGATTTGGTTTCAGATTCAAGGTGGAGCGTCTGCCCGCTCCCCTTGACCTTACCAATGGGAAACCGGGCTGGCACCAACCCGAACGATGGACACCCGGTATCCTAGATTCCGAGTGGAGGAGCGCGGAGCCGGCCTGAACCAACAGGAGAGTAAACAACGGTGCGGATGGGAAGCGGCCGGACCAGCGACCTCAGAGAGTCGGGAAGAACCGGCTGGGCGAAAGTTACAACGGGGCCAAAACCCAAGCGGTGGGGGCGGGGACAGGAATATTCAGCGGCGTTGGCTTGGGGAAGATCCCATCCTCTGCCTCCATCAAAATGATAGCGGCAGCGCCGGGCCTGCTCGCCAAAAGCCAAAATCCCAACAATGGCGAGAAGGGAAAGGAGAACCAGTCTTATAAACTCAGGTCTTCTCAAATAATTTCGCAAGTCGTCCGTCGCCAAAGGCAAAAGAAATCAAGAGAAATGAAATTCAGCCTTAGCTAAGATGCCTCCACTGCTTCAGGGGGTTGCCCATCAATCCCAAGGAATGAATATAGCACAGCAAGACTCATGGGCACAAAACTAAGGGCCCGTTCAGGAATAGCTGTTCCATCTTCCAACCGGCACCCCTCACCCGCCGCTTCGCGTCACCCTCTTCCCGCTGGCGGGGAGAGGGCAGGGGTGAGGGGATGTATTGGGTCCGAAATGGAACAGTTATTATCTGACAGACCCTAAGCAGAGAAAAACCAAAGCCCCGCAGGGGGTTGGTTCGCGCCTGCGGGGAGCGGTTATCCTTCCGCTTGCCTTAAGGAAGAATGTAACGCACATCCACGTATGCCATGCTCAGGTGCGCGTTTTTGGGCGTGTTGATGGCAACATACCAGGGAACGCGCGTCAAATAGGAATACTGCGTGATCAATTGCAGAGCCCCGTATTTTGGATTCTTCCAAAAGGTCCGGATGATTCCAAAAGTCGGCTCTTGAATGGACCGGTTCGCCGAGGAGGACGATCCCGGATAGCCGTAACCCACGTAAGTTGTTCCACTGGGGGGAGTGCCGGGGATGGTGCTGAAATTCTGGCCGATGTAAGTCCCACCATAATAGCCATAGTACATCATGCTCGGGGTGGCCTGGTATTCAAAGCCGCCGGTCGCCGACTCCGCATTGACCAAGGAGGGAATGCCGTTGGGAGTAATGACAATGTCCGGGGCTAAACCGAAAATATAGCGCCCGCCGCCATCGCTGTAAAAAGTGCTGGCGACGGCGTGAAAGTTCTTGAACAGTTCCAGGTTGAAGTTAACCGAAGCTCCGCCGCCCGTCAGCCTGGAGGTTCCAGGCAGTGTCGTGCTGTAGGTCTTGAATTGCGAGAGAAGGCCCGCCACCTCTACGTGCTCGATCTTGCCACCCACGTGCCCGTCATAAGCAATCTTGCCGACCACATCGGGCATAAGATTTGGAGTGGCCGTATTCGTGCCATTGTCAACTTCCGAGGAGCTAAAACTCTTGGGTAGCACCACCGCGCCGCCCACATACTGCTCCGGATTTTCAATGGAAAGACCCATGCTGAGGTTATCGGTGGGGTGATAGATGAAGCGGAATTGCAGTTGGCGCGCCCAAGTGAGGCCCACCTGGTAGTTCGTGTCCATGTCCATTGAAAAGAAAATGTCAGAAGGCATGGGGGAGAGGCCGGTGCGGTTCGGGGTCAACATGCTCCAGGATTGGCCGGCCAGAAATTCAAACTTGCCGTGTTTCAGGTCAAACCAATAGAGCCGCGACCGGAGGCTGTTGCTGTTGCTGGTGACGAAAGCATTCACCGGCTGGAAACCCAGGAAGTCTGCTTCCACGTAACCGCGAACCGCATTGCTGCCCACGGTGCTGTCAAACATCAGCCCCAAGCGGCTGTTCTGGACGCTGAAGCGTGTCTCACTGAGTTCCCCCTGCGGAGTTCCGGAGAACGGTGCGGCGCCAAAAGAGCTTCCAATGCCGCTGCCCAGATTGGTGCTGCGGAAGAAAGCCGTGGCATCAAGGAAACCCAGAGGAGTCAGTGTGGCGTTCCCAATACCAATTGAAATTGGGGCTTCCGGTGCATCTTTTACTGCCGGGTTCAAATGCCGGTCACTCGAGTTCAAGGCCTGTGCGGGTATGGAAGTCGCGGCCTGATTCAAGGAATCATTCAGAGAGGTACTGTTCGCACTTCCGGAGGCTGGTACTGCCGCTGGAATCACCGGCGCCAGGCTGGCAACCTCGGCTTGGGACTTGATCGGTATGGGATTCAACATCTTGGCAGCCGCTGGTGGCGGCGTGGCCTTTGTTTCCTGGCGCGGAATCGCCTGTTCCAGCAACTTGGCTTGCTGTTCGAGCGCAACGCGCAGCTTCTCGATCTCCTCTTGTTGCTCCTTCAACTGGCGCTTCAAGGTATCCATCTCGTTGGTTGCTGGCACGCCAGCCGGTTGCTTAGCCTGCGATGCTGCATGATCCGTTTGGCTTTGCCCGGCGGTTGCCGTACGATTGCTACCCTCTTGCGCGGCGAGGTTTTGCGGCCCGGCGGGATATAAGTAACTCAAGTTGCTGGCGATCAGAAAAACTCCAAGCACCAGCCCTATATTTCGTCTCAACCGTTGCATTGTTTCTCCTTTTTGCCGTTTGTCCATACCATAAGTGCCGGAATTGCTAGGGCAGACGGCAAGATTGTCTTCTATCTGAGGTTGATGAACATCAATTTATAGGTGAATGGCGTTACGGTCATGTAAACGCGATGTGAAGAGTAAGTTACGGACCACCATTCAGTAAGTTACAAAGGGGTGGCAGGAGGGGCCTTCATCTACATTTAATTGTAATTAGGAGTATATAAATCAGCAACTTATGGGACAGTGGGGCGGTGAATTTGGAATGGGCACACGCTTTCCACCCGGGTTCTGCCGCAAGCGGCGTATAAGTTCGCCAAAAGCCTTCCGGATCCAGGGCCCAAGCGAAACGGCAATAGCCGCAAAAAGACTTCATGCAGCGGTGACGCCTCAACTCTCCATGTGCAGGTGGTCGGGAGCGTTGGGGAGGAAAATGGTGAAGGTTGAACCCTTGCCCAAGCGGCTTTCAACCTGAACTGTACCGCCCATCCGCTCCAGTATGTGCTTAACAATTGACAGGCCCAGGCCAGTCCCGCCGACCTCCCGTGACCGCGCCTTATCAACGCGGTAAAACCTCTCGAAAATCCTGGACAAATGATCAGAGGGGATGCCGATTCCGGTGTCCGCTACGCAGACGAACGATCTTCCACCCTCTTCCGTCCCGCTCTCGATTCGTACTTCACCGCCCGGTTGGTTAAATTTCACAGCGTTATCCACAAGGTTGAGGATGGCCTGCTCCAAGCGCAGGCGGTGGCCAAGAACCTCCGCGTCTTCCAGCCGCCCGGCCTTCAAGCTGACGCCGCGGGCCTGGGCCTCGGCTTCAACCGTTCGCATCGCCCCTTCCGCAATGGCTCGAAGGTTGACGCGCTCGGATTCGGTGGCCTCGCGACCGGATTCAAGCTCCGACAGGATCAACAAGTCAGAAGCAATGTTTCCCAGCCGCTTGGAGTGTGCGAGGATGACTTCCACGAAGTTCCGGTTGTGGGCCGGATCATCCAGGGCGCCTTCCAAAAGGGCCTCAGCGTAACCCCGGATGGCGGTCAAAGGCGTACGCAACTCATGGGAAACATTGGCCACAAAGTCGCGTCGAACTCTTTCCAAGCGTTCAAGCTCCGTAATGTCATGAAGAATGGCGATCGCGCCGACATTACCACCCGCCGCCAGCGGCGTGGCTTGCACCTCAAAGATATGCGCGCCCGCCGCCTGGAGTTGCAAGGTCGCTTTCTGCGGTTTGCCCTCGGCCAGGACCGTCCCTAGCAGTTCGCTCAAACCCAGGTCCCGGACTGCCTCAAGCAAAGGCGTACGGGGTGGAAGCAGCGGATTCACACCGGTCAAGCGTGAAAATGACTCATTGAAGAAAGTCAAGCGGAGGTCGTGGTCCACCGCCACCACACCCTCGCGCATGCTGGCCAGGATGGCTTCCCGGCTGGCAGATTCAGCCTTCAATTGGACGATCAAATCTCGAAGCTGACCGGCGGCGCGGTTCAAAGACCTTGCCAAAGCTCCCAACTCGTCGTCCGCTTCGAGCAGCCAGGCAGGGACATTCTGGCTGCCGCTGACCAGGTTCTCCGAAACGGCTTCAATCGCCACAATACGTTGGGTGATAACCCGGGAAAAGAAATAGGCAAGGATCAAAGCCAGCAGGGCGGCAATTAGGGTAGCTCCAAGGATCCTCCAGCGGATGGCGCCAAGCGCCCGGTCAAGACCCGCCACCGGCACCGCCAGGCGCAGGATGGTCCCAGCGTGGCCTGGGCCGGAGCTTTGAATTGACACATAACAAAGGCTTTGCCCGGTCACTTTGCTCTTGCGGATCAAAACGCCGCGCCGCCCAGTGCGAGCTTGCTGCACTTCCGGCCGGTTGGCAAGGTTGCCCAGAGCGGCTGCGTCCTCTTCGGAATCCGCAAGAGCGTCTCCGTCCTGGCCGATGAGGGTGACCCGGCTGCTCGAACGTTGGGCCGCGTCCCGAACCCAAGCTCCAAGCCTCAACACGGGTGTTCTTCGCAGTTCCCCTGCCAGGATTCCAGCTTGCGCCGCAAGTCGGTTCTCGAGGGATTCCGTCTGGTGGTAAGCGGTGTAGCGGACCAAGTAAATGTCCAGAGCCAGCAGGGTGACAGTGACAACCAGGAGGGCGGTAAAGAGAAGTTTGCGGAAGATGGGACTGTGGACCGTCATATTTGCCGGCGAAGCCTCGGCCCCGTGCGACTGGCGGCCTTTAATCTATCCCTCTGCTACGGTTTCCGCCAGGAAGCGGTATCCCGAGCCACGCACCGTTTGCAAGTAGCGTGGCTTGTCCGGCTCCATCTCAATCTTTTCGCGCAACCGCCGGATGTGGACATCCACGGTGCGGGGCGTTACGAACCGGTCCCGGCCCCACACCTCATCCAGCAGTTTGTCCCGGCCAAAAATGCGGCGTGGGTGGGAAGCCAGATATTCCAAGAGCTTGAATTCGAGCGTACTCAATTCCACCGTCTTGCCGCGGACGGTCACTTCCTGCGTGCGCGGATCGAGGCGGAAATCCTGGGCTTCAATCACTCCCACCGGCTCCTCCGCGCGCTCCCGCCGTCGCAGCACGGCTTTGACCCTAGCCACCAACTCGCGCGGGCTGAAAGGCTTCACAATATAGTCGTCGCCGCCGATTTCAAGGCCCAAAATGCGATCAAATTCTTCACCTTTGGCGGTCAAAAAAATAACGGGCAAGGACTTCAGGTCGTCGCTCGACCGGATCCGTTTGCAAATCTCAAAACCGTCCAGGTCTGGCAACATGACGTCAATAATGACCAGATCGACCGGCGAGCGGCGGAGATGCTCCAGCCCATCACGTCCGCGCAGGAAACTATCCACGTCGTATCCTTCCTTGCGGAAGGTGTAGCACACGAGATCTACGATATCTTTTTCGTCTTCAATGATGGCAATATGTCTGGCCATGCGTGGATTGTATCATTGGCTATGTTACATTGATGTTAACAGTTGGCGACGGAAAAAAAGTAAGAGCATCGCCCATTCAGATGCACCAGGAGCTGCCCTCATGGCCGGCCGTGATTCGGGGCCGTGTCGCCACCCACGGGCGGGCACAGAGCTCGCCCCTAAGCCGGGCCGGTGGGTCTGAGGAAAGTTCGAATATCGTCCAGAACTCGCCGCAACATCTGGGGAGTCAGCTTGCCCGTTTGCGTGTTTTGCTGGCTCGGATGATAAGAGCAGAACAACCTGGGAATGCCATCGCCCAGGTCGTAACTCAGCCCATGACCAAACCGGATTGCGGCACGGGGTGGTAACTTGGCAGGCAGCAGGCTGGTGCGTTTTTGCTCTTCCTCAACCCTTTGGCGGTCCATCGTCCAAACACGGTTTTCCCAGGCTTGGATGGGCGCGGATGGGTAGACCAACCGCAAGAAGGTATCAAATGCAATCCGGCCCAATACCAATAACGCCCGCATCCTTCGCAACAAACGCATCTCCTCCTGAAGGTAAAAGGAGCAATTACGCATCTCTTCCGGCAAGGGCTTGTTGGCGGGCGGCGCGCAACGGAGAGCAGCGGTGATGAAGCAATTGCGAAGCTCCAGCCCATCGCCACGATGCCGCGATTCCGGCTGATTGGCAAAGCCCGCTTCGTAGAGCGCGCGGCAAAGAAAGTCACCGGAGCGGTCCCCTGTAAACATCCGGCCGGTGCGGTTGCCACCGTGCGCCGCCGGCGCCAGGCCCAGGATCATTAACCCGGCTTCAGGATCTCCGAAGCTCGGCAGCGGCTTTCCCCAATAATCTTCGCTCGCGTACATGCGGCGCTTGTTACGAGCCACTTCCTCGCGATACTTTACGAGGCGCGGACACTGGGTGCAACCCATGATCTGGCGCTCGAGCCGGGCCAGCTCGACGGAAGTTTTGGGATTTCTTGCATTCGACATGGAACGATATAGAATACGATGCTTGTTATTCTTTTCTGCCTTTCTTGCTCATAGAAAGAATTGTCTTCCAATGCTCTTCCGTAACTGGCATCACGGATAATCGTGGCAACCGTACCAGATCGAAGCTCTTCAAAGCGGACTGCTTCTTAATCTCATCCAGGGTCACGGGCCGCTGCAGCCGTTCCTTGGCTCGCACGTCCACCACGGCCCGCTTCGGATCATCCTGTCGCGGGTCAACATAGGGGTCACTCAACACTTCCGCCATGCCCACCACGGCCCGTTCTTCGCCCGTGTGGTAGATCAACGTCAAGTCTCCGCGCCGCGCGCTTCTCAAGTGCTTCAAGGCCAGATTATTTGAGATTCCATCCCAAACGGTTTGGCGATCGCGCTCCAGGTCATCAAATGAGTAATGCTCAGGATCGGATTTGAATAACCACTTCGAAGGCATTGACTCCTCCATTCCGCAATCGATTGTCTTGCAGGTTAGAAGCGTGAAGGCAAGGGCAAACTATAATGCTGCGCCCGCAACCCGGGATCCAGATCCATCCCTCAATCGCATCTTCCCGGTGAAAGCGATTCCTGCCCTTCCGCCCCGCCGACACTTAGCTATGTTAATCTATCCCACTCAGGTGTGGCCATGAATCGGGATCTTTCAGCGCTTGCGGGTTCAACTTTCGATGTGGTCGTGGTGGGTGGTGGGATCAACGGCGCCGCCACAGCGCGCGAAGCGGCCTTGCGTGGGCTGAAGGTAGCTTTGGTGGAAGCTCAGGACTTTGCCAGTGGCACCTCCAGCCGATCCTCCAAGCTCATTCACGGTGGTCTGCGCTATCTCGAGCAGCGCGACTTCAAGCTGGTCCACGAGGCGCGGCGGGAGCGCCGGCTGCTCCTGGAACTTGCGCCGCACTTGGCCCAACCCCTACCCTTCCTGCTTCCCATTTATCGCGAGGATCCCTATTCACGCTTCAAGATTGGCCTGGGTCTCTCGATCTATGACCTGCTCGGCAACCTGGGCGCTTCCGACCGCCACCGCATGATCTCCGCGCAGGAAACCTTACGCAACATTCCCGGCCTGCGCGGTGAAGGCTTGCTGGGCGGCGCCATTTATCACGATTCTGAAACCGAAGACGCCCGCCTGTGCGTGGAAAATATCCTGGATGCAGCCGGCCATGGCGCCGTTGCGACCAATTATATCTCAGTGGAGAGGCTGGCGGTAGCCAATGCGACGGGGCAGACGAGTATTGTGTCGGCGGAAGCACGGGATCAACTTTCCGGCCGCTGTTTCCAAATTTCCGGCCGCTTTTGGGTGAACGCAACGGGTCCATGGGTTGACCGCTTCCGTGCCCTGCTGCCGGGTTATGACGGGACACGAACCGTTCGTTTGACCAAGGGAACGCACGTGGTGCTGCCTTCAATTTCAGACCGGTATGCGCTGTTTGCCGCCATCCTGCCGGGTGACCGCATTTTTGTCATGATGCCGTGGCAGGGGTATTCCCTGCTCGGCACCACCGACACGGATTTTGATGGAGACCCGGCCGCCGTCCAGCCCGACTCTGAGGACGTGGATTACCTGCTTCGCGCCGTCAATCGCGTCCTCGGCGAGCCAGTGAAGGCGGAGAGCGTCCTCGGAACCTTCGCGGGGTTGCGGGCGCTGGCCCTCGAACCCGGCCGGGCCCCATCCGAAAACACGCGCGAGTACCGGTTCCATGAAGATTCCTGGGCTGCCAATATGATCTCAGTTTGCGGCGGCAAATTGACCACCGCGCGCGCCCTGGGAGAAAAGCTGGTGGACGCAATCGCGCCACGCTTATACCCAGGATCAACTTCGCCACAAAACCACGATTCGGGTTCCCGGGCCAATAAACTTCCCAACCGCAACCTGGCCGCCCATCCTTCACGCCTCGCTCCTCTTCCGGGCGGAAACACCGGCCCGTGGGAAGCGTTTGTCAATGCTGCCACGGAGGAGGCGAGGCGGGATTTCCCTATTCCCGCCGAAGTTGCAGGGCGGATCGTCCGGACCTATGGCAGCCGCTGGCGGGATGTTCTCAACCCCATCCACAATCAGCAACGATTGGCCGAATTGCTGCCGGGGTCATCCTGCTTGCTCGCTGCAGAGGTGGCGTTCTCCATCCAAAGCGAAATGGCACTCCGCATCGAGGATTTCCTGCTTCGACGCTCCGGCCTGAGCTGGTCCGCGTGCAGCCTGAGCGAGCCTGTCCCTGCGGTCGCGGCCATATTTGCCGGGCATTTCGGATGGGGCGCAGAGGAACGTGATGCCGCCGTCCAGCGCTTCCTGAATGGTGCCGCCGGTCTGCGGTTCAAGTCCGCGAAAACCGGGCGCGCCGTTCCATCCTCGCCTGTCTTCCCGCAATCTGCAAACTTTGGGGCCGCTGGCTCGGTCGTTCCTGAAAAATTGGCGTAAGAAACTCGACCGGGTATTGCGGCGGCGTTGGAGTTCACACGAGGCGCGTCGCCCGCAGAATCTTGGAGGAATATAAGACCCGTTCCACCCCCCAGCCGATCGCGCCAGCAGATCGCTGCAACGCTGATGCAATGAAGGAAGTGAAGAGTAGAAATAAACCCCCGGCCATATTCAGCGGCCGGGGGTATCCACGAGAAGGAGGTACTGTCCGGCTCGGGCCGCAACGCGAAGATTGGGGGCAAGAGCTTCCAGATGCGACTCCGGTAGCTGCCGGAATTTGCATTCATTGTCGAGCCAGGACGCGCGCAAGTCCAATTGAAAATATTTATGCGAAAGATTAAGGATTTGCTTGGGCACCGCCTGGATGTCATCCTGAATGGGGCGAAGGATTGCCAAACCAGAACCCAGAGGCAGAAGAGACGCGCCAACCTCTCCCCGCTTGCGGGGAGAGGGGCTGGGGCCACAGGCGCTAAAATAAGGGCCAGGAACTACGCCAAAGCCCGCCTTGGCGGGCGCCATCATGTGGCCCACGGCGATTAGCCGTGGGAAAAGAGGGGAGCGCAGACTTCCAAGCCCCGACAGGGGCGGCATTACGTGGGGGAATAATATCGCCCCTGGCGGGGCTTATGGGAGGATTTTTGGGAACTCTACCCCACGGCTAATCGCCGTGGGCCACAGGCTGTCGCCGCTAGCGCGGCCCAGGGGAAGCGGAAACGCTTATTTTAGCGCCTACAGGGGCTGGGGGTAAGGGGTGTTGAAGAACGTTCCAAGAATACGTCACCGTAAATTGCGAATGGTCCAGTTATTTCGTGGACACTCCACGAGCCGTGCCGGAGAACGGCATCACGACCGTTATTTGTCTCGCGGACTGGCGCTTCTTAAATCTTATACACAACGCAGTAAGTCGGCGGCGGTCATTCGCTGTAGCGCCGCTCTATGAGCGGCGAAATCCGCCGGTCACAGACCGGCGCTACAATCTTGGATCGCCGCCGACTTACTGCGCACTGTATAAGAGTGAGGTATCGGCCGTTTCACTGAGAATGGCCGCTGCGGATCGGACATGATCGTGGCCCCAGGAAAATCTTCGGAACAGCTTTTTGAACGCATCGGCGCGCAGGATGAAACCGCCCTCGCCGAACTTTACGATGACCTGGCGCCGCCGTTGTTGGGGCTGATCCTCCGCATTCTCAGCTCCCATGACCAGGCGGAGGAAGTGCTGCAGTCTGTCTTCTTAAGGGTATGGCGCGAAGCTCGAGCGGGATTATCACCGGCAGCCAGCGTGCTGGCTTACATGGCGCAAGTGGCGCGGGACGCCGCGTTGCGCCGCCTCCGCGCCTCCGCCCCAGGCCACGCATCATCGGCCACTGCCAACCGCTCGCGTTTGGACTCGCACTGGCTGCCGTCTCCCGCTCAAGTAACCCTGATGGAAAACCGGAGGGAGCTTCTTTCCAAACTCCTTCGCCAGCTTCCTGTGCCCCAACGTGAAGTGATTGACCGGGTGGTTTTCGAAGGCTTGACGGAACAGGAAATTGCCACGTTCCGAACGGAGCCGCTGGGCCGGGCCCAGGACGAGCTCCGGGCCGGATTGGGCTTTCTTCGCCAACGGCTTTTGACACTGGTGGGTACATGGACTGCCGGAACCTGAACGGAGCTTACGAGCTTTACCTCTTGGGCAGTCTTACTGCTGAAGACGCCGCGCATATCGAGGACCATCTTGGACGAGGCTGCGCCTGCTGCCAAGCCCAGCTCCGTGAGGCTGCGCTCACCCTCTACTTTATTTCCCGCACCCCGCCGCCCGTGCGGCCCTCTCCGAAGACGAAGACTGCCCTGATGCGCCGTCTTAAGGAAAAGCTGCATCGCTGAGCTGGATATTCCCCGTCGCCACGGAAATTCCCACGGGAAAACCCTTTTGGTAGTGGACCATTTTCGCTGCTGTAGCGGCGGTCTCTGACCGCCGAACTTTATTCTTCAACAATTTCCGGCGGTCAGAGACCGCCGCTACAGCAAACTGACCCACTACCACCCATTTATATCCATTGACAGAAATCAAGGGACGGACCAGAGTCTAAGTTTGCACCAGCCGGGCGCCGGCTGCGAATGAGCCCCGCGACTGCGTGATCTTCCTCCATGACCAACCCAACCCAAAAGCCCGGGCTGCGGCGCGAGCTGGGGCTGATTCAGGCCACGGCGCTCGCCATTACCGACATGGTGGGCATTGGACCTTATATCACCATCCCGCTTCTGCTTGCCACCATGGGTGGCCCGCAGGCCATGACCGGGTGGCTTGTGGGCGCAGTGCTGGCCTTCTGTGACGGGTTGGTGTGGGCGGAGCTGGGGGCAGCACTGCCCAAGGCCGGTGGCAGTTACAATTATTTGCGCGCGGCCTACGGCCCGGCGAAGTTGGGCCGCTGGCTTTCCTTCCTGATGGTGTGGCAGATCATGTTTTCCGCGCCATTGTCAGTGGCAAGCGGCAGCATCGGCTTCTCGGCTTACATGCATTACATCCTGCCGGGACTTTCCGATGGGAGTATTCGAGCGCTGGCGGCGCTGTTTCCGCTTCTGCTCGTGGCGCTGCTCTACCGCAGGATCGGGGCCATTGGCAACATGTCCGTGGTACTGGTTGCGGGCGTGCTCGGCGGCTGTTTGTGGATCGTTGTGTCCGGCGCCCCCCATTTCAGCAGCACTCGCCTGCTGGATTTTCCGCCGCATGCTTTCCATTTGAACTGGATCTTCTGGGCGGGATTAGGCCACGCCACACTCTACGCGCTCTATGATTATTTCGGGTACTACAACGTCTGTTATCTGGCCGAGGAAATCCGTGACCCGGGCCGCGTCATTCCGCGAGCCATCCTGCTTTCCATCGCCGTGGTCGGAACGCTTTACGTATTGATGACGGCGTCTTTTCTAAGCGTCATTCCGTGGCGCGAGGTGATGCACACTCGCTATATCGCTTCGCTCTATATCGAGCGGCTGGAAGGCAGCGTGGCCGGGCATGTGATGGCCGTGTTGTTACTCTGGATCGCATTTTCCTCAGTGTTCTCATTGCTTCTTGGTTATTCCCGCATACCTTATGCGGCGGCCGTGGACGGTAATTTTTTCCAAATTTTCGGGCGGCTCCATCCCAAAGGCGAGTTTCCCTATGTTTCGTTGCTGGCGCTCGGTATTTTGGCCTCATTCTTCAGCTTGGGACACCTGAATGAAGTCATCGGCAGTCTCATCGCCACCCGGGTACTCATTCAGTACCTGCCGCAAACCCTCGGATTCTTTCTTCTGCGCAAGCACGCTCCCGAAATGCCGCGGCCTTTCCGCATGTGGTTTTATCCCATTCCAGGTATCATTTCAGTTTTCGGTTGGATTTACGTACTCTCCACAGTTGCCCCGCACTCGCTCATCTTTGCGTTTGCCGTGTTCCTGGCAGGGAGTGTGGCTTACGGCATCCGCGCCTTGCAGGCGGGTGAGTGGCCTTTCGAGAAGCGCGACACGGTAAAGACTGCTCCATAATCTCGATGCTATCCACTTAATGTCCGTTCGGGAATAACTGCACGTGGTTAATCAAGAAGCTGCGTGTCGCGTCAGCAGGAACATGCCTTCATTGTGAGTGATCAGAATGTCCTCGCCGTCAGACTTTGGCGAAAAACCGGCGCGGTCGCCGGGCATGGACGACTCAAGCAGCCGGCGCGCTTCGACGTAGCGCCGCTCGGAGGAATCGAGACCGGCGCGAAGCATCCAACTGTTGAAGGAACGTTCACGGCGGGAGATTCTCTGCCGGATCACTTCAAGTCCCAACGCTTCAAAGCCGGTAATGAATGTCGTCAGGCGGAGGGAACCGATGTGGGATGGGTCACGCCAGACTTCAATTTCCTGGTGCAGTTCCCACTTCTCATCGCTTTCCGGCCCCAGCGTATCCACCACCATGATGCGGCCCTGAGCACGGGTGACCCGCAGCATTTCCCGCAAAGCGTCCTGCGGTTTCTGCATGTGGTGGAGTGAAAACTGGCAGGTCACCAGATCGAAAGCGCCATCCGCAAAAGGAAGCCGTTCCGCCTGACCGCACGCAAACGCCGCATTCTGAATCTGCTTCTCCTTTTGGAATTCGCGCGCGTGGCCCAGCATTGCCGGCGTCAGATCAATTCCGAAGGCCCTGCGCACCCTGGGTGCGAGCGCCAGGACCAACGTCCCGCCTCCGCAAGCCACGTCCAGCGACAGGTCTTCCGCTTGCGGCTTTGCAAATCCGGCCCGCTCCGCCAGCATTTCCGCGGTGTCGCGAGGATGTTGCTTTATGAACGCTTCGGCGGTTTTGGTGAATTGCTTCTGTGTTGTCTGAAGATGCTTCTTCGACATCGCTTCTCCCCATCCTCCTGAGCGTTGCGGCGTAAAACATTCTTTCGCTTCCACACAGACTTCGCCGCAGGGCGCATCGGTTTCAAGTAAACTTGAATTTTAAGAAATTTATTGACGATTGAACAAACTAAATAAAACCGGGGTAGTCACGCAGTTTGGTTGCGCCACTACCAAACCCGGCGTTGCAAGACCTTCGGAATTGAACGATGAAGGCAGCATCACGATGGAGGTGAATCCGGTGTCGTTTGCATCAGGGTCTGGCCGTTCTCTGCCCCATGACTTCAAAGGGCCGGAATGCGCGCGCATTCCTGGCGGGGATTTTCTGATGGGATGTGATGGGGGCCGGGATGAGGAAAAGCCGGTCCATCGCGTAGGGTTGGACGAATTTGAATTGGCCGCGCTTCAAGTCCGCAATCAAGATTATGCCGCCTTCCTCACCGCCACCGGATATCCACCTCCAACCGAGTGGGCCCATGCCGACTTCAATCATCCTGGACAGCCCGTAGTCGCCGTGAGCTGGTTCGCAGCAGTGGCATATTGCGATTGGCTCACCAAGGTGATGGGCCACCATTACCGGCTCCCCACGGAGGCGGAATGGGAGCGCGCGGCTCGCGGTGGCCGCGAGGAGTCATTGTACGTGTGGGGAAATGAGCCGCCGGAGGCGTGGCCTTCTTATGTCCGCCGGTGGAAAGGCGATGTGCGAGGACCGTTGCCCGTGGGTCTTGACGCGCCCAATCCTTATGGCCTTTTTGACATGGGGGAGAACGTTCACGAATGGTGCGCCGATTGGTTTGACCGGAATTACTACGCGGCTTCTCCGCAACGCAACCCGCGCGGCCCTGAGCAGGGTGACCGCCGCGCCTCGCGGGGCGGTTCGTGGCGGCATCACGTGAAGGTCAGCCGCTGCGCTGCGCGCTCCAGCATTCCGCCAGGTTTTCAATACGCCGATTACGGCTTCCGCGTAGCTCGGGCGGATTTTCCCCCTCCCTTGACCCTTGGAATCTGAGGTAAGCGATTTATTTTCATGCTGGAAGGTTCAGGTAGGGGCGCTATGTTGTACCCATGTAAGTACTTGACATTGGCCTTTTCATT